>Ga0209167_10000103_pt1 | contig 87434 bp, 86 predicted proteins | sample Coa_R1_9_FD_187154 | JGI IMG/M metagenome (GOLD analysis project Ga0209167, IMG submission 187154) | Surface soil microbial communities from Centralia Pennsylvania, which are recovering from an underground coalmine fire - Coalmine... | ecosystem: Environmental > Terrestrial > Soil >... | reverse complement strand
GATCGGAAGCACGCGCCCGCGCAAGGTGATCTCGCCGGTCATCGCGACGTCGTGGCGGACCGGAATGCCCGTCATGACGGAGACGATCGCGGTGGCCATGGCCACGCCGGCCGACGGTCCATCCTTCGGGGTTGCCCCCTCCGGCACGTGGACGTGGATGTCCCGTCTGTCAAACAGAGGCGGCTCGATGCCGAAGCCGACGGCGCGCGAGCGGACGTAAGAGGCCGCAGCCGAAATAGACTCCTTCATCACGTCGCGCAGATTGCCCGTGACGGTCATCTTGCCCTTGCCGGGCATCATGACGCCTTCGATCGTAAGCAGCTCGCCGCCGACGTCGGTCCAGGCAAGGCCCGTGACAATGCCGATCTGGTCGTCGGTCTCGATTTCGCCGTACCGATATTTCGGTACGCCGAGGAACTCCTCAATCGACTTCTCCGTGACCTTGACCGACTTCTTCTTCGAGATCATCAGCTCCTTCACCGCCTTGCGGGCAAGCGTCGAGAGCTCACGCTCGAGGTTGCGCACGCCCGCTTCGCGGGTGTAGCGGCGGATCATCAGGAGGAGAGCATCGTCGTCGATCGACCATTCCTTGGAATCCAGACCGTGCTTGGAGAGCGCGTTCGGGATCAGGTGCTTGCGGGCGATCTCCACCTTCTCGTTCTCGGTGTAGCCGGCGATCCGGATGATCTCCATGCGGTCCATCAGCGGCCCGGGAATATTCAGCGTATTCGCGGTCGTGATGAACATCACGTTGGAGAGATCGTAATCGACCTCCAGGTAATGGTCGTTGAAGGTCGAGTTCTGCTCGGGGTCGAGAACCTCCAGCAGCGCCGATGACGGATCGCCGCGGAAGTCGGAACCCATCTTGTCGATCTCATCCAGGAGAAACAGCGGATTGGAGGTCTTCGCCTTCCGCATCGACTGGATGATCTTCCCGGGCATCGAACCGATATAGGTGCGGCGGTGACCGCGGATTTCGGCTTCGTCACGCACGCCGCCGAGCGACACCCGAACGAATTCGCGCCCCGTCGCCCTCGCGATCGACTTGCCGAGCGAGGTTTTGCCGACGCCGGGAGGACCGACCAGACAAAGGATCGGCCCGGTCAGCTTGTTGGCGCGCGACTGCACGGCCAGATATTCGACGATGCGGTCCTTGACCTTCTCGAGCCCGTAATGGTCGTTGTCGAGTACGGTCTGGGCGGCGATCAGATCCTTCTTGACCTTGGACTTCTTGTTCCACGGAATCGACAGCAGCCAGTCGAGATAGTTGCGCACGACGGTCGCTTCCGCCGACATCGGCGACATCTGGCGCAGCTTCTTCAGCTCGTGCTGAGCCTTTTCGCGCGCTTCCTTGGAAAGCTTGGTCTTCGAAATCTTCTCCTCGAGATCGGCGAGCTCGTCACGGCCTTCGTCGTCGCCGAGCTCCTTCTGGATCGCCTTCATCTGCTCGTTGAGATAGTATTCGCGCTGCGTCTTCTCCATCTGGCGCTTGACGCGCGAACGGATGCGCTTCTCGACCTGCAAGACCGAAATCTCGCTCTCCATCAGCCCGAGCACCTTCTCCAGGCGCGCGGTGACCGACAACGTCTCCAGGATTGCCTGGCGGTCGGCGATCTTGACGGCAAGATGCGAGGCCACGGTGTCACCGAGCTTGGCGAAGTCGGCGATCGCCTGCACCACGCCGACGACTTCGGCGGAGATCTTTTTGTTCAGCTTCACGTAGCTTTCGAAATCCGACACGACGGAGCGCGCAAGAGCCTCCGCCTCGACGGAGGTCGCATCGGTATCGGCGAGCGCGGTCGCGGTGGCTTCGTAATATTCGGTGCGGGGCGTATATTTCTGGACGCGCGCGCGCTCAAGCCCCTCCACCAGCACCTTCACGGTGCCGTCGGGCAATTTGAGGAGCTGCAGGACGCTGGCGAGTGTCCCTGTCTCATAGATCGAATCCGGCAATGGATCGTCGTCCGACGCGTTCTTCTGCGTCGCCAGCATGATCAGGGCATCATTCTTCATCACCTCTTCGAGCGCGCGGATCGATTTCTCGCGGCCGACGAACAGCGGCACGATCATGTGCGGAAAAACGACGATATCGCGCAGCGGCAGCACCGGATAAGAATGGCTTTCGCCGTGAACGATAGATGGCCGCGGTTTTGGGGTCGTCATGGCCTTTTCCTTTTGTTGTGCCCCCTTGCACGCAGTCCGCTTTCGTGCGCAACCGCCACAAGGTGCCGAAATGCTCCGGGTCGTATGGCCCAGCTATGGCCGACTTTCCCGGATCGCTCTGGCCGCGAATCTCGGCTTGAGTTTTTCGCCGCCGAAAGCATTAGGTGGCTATCGACCATGGAGGTGTCAAGTCGTTGAAAATGCCCGCCAGATGGGGCTAAACAAGAAGGAAAAGCTACGCCGATTTGGCCGCCAAAAACGTCCGGCAGCCGCCACGATTACAAACCTCAAATCGCAAGCGCCCGAAAGGAATCAGGCGCTGGCGCTGCTTTCAACGGCGCGATCGGAACGGTCGGCGTAGATGTAGAGCGGGCGAGCCGTGCCCTCGACCACCTCGCGCGAGATCACGACCTCTTCCACGCCTTCCAGGCCCGGAAGGTCGAACATGGTCTCAAGCAGGATGCTTTCGAGAATCGAGCGCAGGCCCCGCGCGCCGGTCTTGCGCTCGATGGCCTTGCGCGCAACCGCGCCTAGCGCCTCGTCGGCGAAGGTCAGTTCGATATTCTCCATCTCGAACAGCCGCTGATACTGCTTCACCAGCGCGTTCTTCGGATCGGTGAGAATCTTCTTCAGCGAAGCCTCGTCCAGATCCTCCAGCGTCGCGACCACCGGCAAGCGGCCGACGAATTCCGGGATCAGGCCGTATTTCAACAGATCTTCCGGCTCGACATGGCGGAAGATCTCGCCGGTGCGGCGGTCTTCAGGCGCCAGCACTTGCGCGGCAAAGCCGATCGAGGTGGACCGCCCGCGGGCGGAAATGATCTTCTCGAGCCCCGAGAACGCGCCGCCGCAGATGAACAGGATGTTGGTGGTATCGACCTGCAGGAACTCCTGCTGCGGATGTTTGCGACCTCCTTGCGGAGGAACCGACGCCACCGTGCCTTCCATGATCTTCAGCAAAGCCTGCTGCACGCCCTCGCCCGAGACGTCGCGGGTGATCGAGGGGTTGTCGGACTTGCGGCTGATCTTGTCGATCTCGTCGATGTAGACGATGCCGCGCTGCGCGCGCTCGACGTTGTAGTCGGCCGACTGCAGCAGCTTGAGGATGATGTTCTCGACGTCCTCGCCGACATAGCCAGCTTCGGTCAAGGTCGTCGCATCCGCCATTGTGAACGGCACATCGAGAATGCGCGCCAGCGTTTGCGCCAGCAGCGTCTTGCCCGAACCGGTAGGTCCGATCAGCAGGATGTTGGACTTCGCCAACTCGACATCGTTGTGCTTGGTCTGGTGATTGAGCCGCTTGTAGTGGTTGTGGACGGCGACCGAGAGCACCTTCTTGGCGTGGCTCTGCCCGATGACGTAATCGTCGAGAACCTTGCAGATTTCCTTGGGCGTGGGAATCCCGTCGCGCGATTTCACCAGCGAGGATTTGTTCTCCTCGCGAATGATATCCATGCAGAGTTCGACGCATTCGTCGCAGATGAATACGGTGGGGCCCGCGATCAGTTTGCGAACTTCGTGCTGGCTCTTGCCGCAGAACGAGCAATACAGCGTGTTCTTGGAGTCGCTGGTGCCAACCTTACTCATTCGTCTCTCCGTCCGATCCCGTACGCTCGCTCGCCCCATTCCGGGAATTACCGGCGCAGAGTTCTAAATAGAGCAAAATTCGTACCAAAAAAGACCCCACACTCTGGAAGCCACGCGAATCGCGGCCAACTCGAATCCTCCGCGATCATAACCTATTCAACCTAGCCAACCATGGTCGCACCCGACTATCAAGAATTCGCTAATCGGCCGGGCTCTGGATATCCGTGACAATACCGTGATTTGCGCTTTTCGTACGGGCAGAACCTGTCGAAATCGGCCCGGCGTTGCGCGAATACCACGCCGCCAAGCCAGCACGAAAGCGGAACTTTCCGCCTGCGGAGGCAAAAAAGCCCCGTTTTGCGGTGCAAATCGACCGTGGAAAGCGACTGTTAACGCCAGTTCTGCGTCTGGCAGGCAACGTCGTTAAGAAGCCTTTGCTGCCACCAGCTCTTCCGACCGCTTGTCGATAACCTTGTCGACAATGCCGAATTCCCGGGCCTGTTCGGCGGTAAGGAACTTGTCGCGTTCCAGCGCGTCCTCAATCGCCTTGAAGGTTTGGCCGGTGTGCCTGACGTAGATCTCGTTGAGCCGTTTCTTCAGGTTCAGGATTTCCTGCGCGTGCAGCATGATGTCGGTGGCCTGGCCCTGGAAGCCGCCCGAAGGCTGGTGCACCATGATGCGGGAATTCGGCAGCGAGAAGCGCATGTCCTTGTGGCCTGCGGCCAGGAGCAGCGAGCCCATCGAGGCTGCCTGGCCTGTGCACAACGTCGATACCGGCGGGCGGATGAATTGCATGGTGTCGTAGATCGCAAGGCCCGACGTCACCACGCCACCCGGCGAGTTGATGTACATCGAGATTTCCTTCTTGGGATTCTCAGCTTCGAGAAACAGAAGCTGCGCGACGACCAGGGTCGACATTCCATCCTCGACCGCTCCGGTCACGAAAATGATGCGCTCTTTCAGGAGGCGCGAAAAAATGTCGTAGGCCCGTTCACCCCGGTTGGTCTGTTCGACCACCATCGGAACGAGGTTCATGTAGGTTTCGACCGGATCGCGCATTAGTCACCCAAAGGTTAGCAGACAGGTTGGCGAGGCGAGCATCGGTCGGCAAAACCGCAAAGGCCAGGATTTGCCGAAACAGACAAGCGTCCCGAGGTGCAGCACTTGAAGCGCAGTTTAACAGATATGGGCCGGTTTCCCGACCACAAGACCAAGCCGGCCCGGCCACAAGACCGGGTCAAGAGCGTGGGGAACGGGTCCCAGTTGAAGCTGATTCTGGTCAAAGGGCATAGCGGCAGATGGCCGCCGTCGTGCTCTTTTGGTTCTCAACCTTAACGTCGTGCTCATGCCGCTCAGACAGCGCTCTTCACGGCCTCATCATCTTTGTACAACTCCTCCCGCGACACCTTCTTTTCGGTCACGGTGGCAAGTTCGAGAATAAAATCGATCACCTTGTCTTCGTAGATCGGTGCGCGAAGCTGCGCCAGCGCATTAGGATTGTTGCGGTAGTAGTCCCAGACTTCCTTCTCGCGCCCGGGCATCTGGCGCGCGCGTTCGATGACGGCGCGGCCGACTTCGTCTTCGGTAACCGTAATCTTGTTCTTCTCGCCGATTTCAGAAAGTACGAGACCTAGCCGGACCCGGCGATCGGCGATCTTGCGGTAGTCTTCCCTGGCCGCCTCCTCGGTGGTTCCTTCGTCGGCAAAGCTCTTGCCGCCCGACTCCATCTCGCTCTTGATTGAATTCCACATCAGATTGAACTCTTCCTCGACCAGGGACGGCGGCGCCTCGAAGCGATGGGTCTCATCCAGGCGGTCCAGGAGCATGCGCTTCACCCGCTGGCGGGTTGCGCCGGCGAACTCGGTTGCCAACCGCTCCCGCGCCGCCTCCTTCAACTTATCGAGCGATTCCAGTCCCAGCGTCTTGGCAAACTCATCATTGATGGCGGTTTCCTGCGGGGCTTCGATCAGCGATGCCGTGGCCTCGAACTCCGCGGGCCGGCCCGCCAGCTTCGTGTTGCCGTAATTCTTCGGGAACGAGACCTTCAGGGTTCGGGTTTCACCGGCGCCAATGCCAGTGAGCTGATCCTCAAAGCCTGGGATGAAGGTGTTGGAGCCGATCGTCACCTGAACGTTCTCACCCGCGCCGCCGTCGAACGGTATGCCATCGATGGTCCCCTTGAAGGAGACGGTGACCCGATCGCCGCTTTCGGCCTTGGCGCCCTCTGCCTTCGCAGCGAAGCTGCGGTTTTGTTCGGCGATACGCTTGATGGCATCGTCGACCTCGGCGTCGGTCACATCGGCTACCGGCTTCTCCACCGTAAAGCTCTTGAAATCGGCGAGCTGGATCGCAGGCACGACTTCGATTGCAACGGTGTAGGTGAGGTCGGATTTGCCGGCGAGAATGTCCTCGACCTCCTTTTTCTCGGTCGGCATCGTGACCTTGGGTTCGGTCGCCAACCGGAAGCCGCGCTCGGTAAAAATCTGCGAGTTGGTGTCACGGATGGTCTGATCGATGGTCTCGGCCATCACGGAGCGGCCATAGACCTTCTTAAGATGGCTCACCGGCACCTTGCCCGGACGAAATCCGTTGAGACGGACCTTGTCCTTGAGGTCCACCAGCCGCGCATCCGCCTTGGCATCGAGGTCCGCTGCCGGAACGCTGATCAGAAATTCATGCTTCAACCCGTCAGCGACGGTTTCCTTCACCTGCATGGCGTCAATCTTCTTCCCGATTTCGCCCGGCGAATACGCCGGACATCTACAAATGGAGGCGGTACGACCTTGCAGCCGGCGCCGGTGGTTCGGCGGACCCGATCCGTTAGGACGACAGATCCGTCAGTCATTATCATCATGCGCAAACGCGGTCGGCGCTTGGTGCGGGCGGAGGGACTCGAACCCCCACAACTTTCGTCACTGGAACCTAAATCCAGCGCGTCTACCAGTTCCGCCACGCCCGCTAGAATAGCATCATGTCCGGCCGCGATGCCCGAGATGGTGCCGAAAAGTGTAAAGCGGTTTTTCGGGCGGCCATCATGCTCCAAGTCAATGGAATCGATCACGTTTATGAGTTGGATGCCCAACCCAGTTCATAAATGCGATCGTTGCGGCGGGCTTATAACACGCGCCCATCGGTCCGCAGCAAAAAAATGGACCCGCAAAAGCCACCCGCGCACGCACGCTCACTGGACATATGTAGCGGAAAATGGTCCGCATCAACGACATGGCAGATTACATTTATCGGCCGGACCGGCGCGCCCTGCTGGCTGGATTGGGCGCTTCCGCGCTCGGCCCGGCCTCTCCTCGGGCGGCTGCCGAAGCGCCACCTTTCCGTGCACTTCGGGCCAAAGCCGATTTGCTCGCGCTGAGGGCGGGCGAGCCTGCCGCACCGATTTGGTCCCTTGGAGATGCAAATCTTCGGTTCAGACAGGGCGAGCGATCCGAGATCGCGTTCGCCAACGATCTCCCCGCGCCGGTGGCGCTCAATTGGCGCGGATTAGATGGGGTTCCGGCGGCCGAGCCTTTGCTCGCGCGCGCGCCCGTCGCACCGGGCGTCAGCGAGACCTTCGAGCTGCCTCTGCGCCATGCGGGCACGTTTCTGTGCGACCTTGCCCTGCTTGGTGACGGCGCGGCGCGACCGAGCCGGGCAGCGCCGCTGATCGTTAGCGAGCGCGAGGCGGTCGCGGTAGACCGGGATGAGGTGTTCCTCATTGAGGACTGGCGGCTGGGTTCGGACGGAAATGCAGTCGCGCCCGGCACCGGTCCCAAGGACGCCGTTGAGGTCTACACCGTGAATGGACAGGCTAATTGGCAAATCCAGCTACGCCCCAATGAGCGTTTAAGGATTCGCTTCATCAGCGGCCTGCAACGCAATGTTATTGCACTGAAAATAGAAGGTTTTGAGGCTTGGGTCATGGCCCTGGATGGCCAGCCGGCCGAACCTTTTCTGGCGCGCCGCGGTGCGCTTGTTCTCGCGCCGGGAACCCGCGCGGACGTCTTCATCGACGCCGCGGCGCGGCCTCCAGGCGCGACATCGTCGATCCTCATGCATGACGGCAAGGAGCCTCGCCCGATTGGGCGCGTGCTCATCTCGAATGAGCCGCCATTGCGGAATTTCGTCTTGCCTACTCCGCAAGGGCTGCCGTCCAACGGGCTGCCGGCCCGGCTCGATCTCAAGACCGCCTTGCGGTTCGACCTGCCGCTTGGGGGATCACAGAGCGATTGGGTCTCACCTGCAAAATTCGCGGCCAACTCGTTGCCAGCCTTCCGCGCTAACGCAGGCCGCACTGTCGTCCTCGGGTTGACCAACCGCGCGGAGACCACGACCGTGTTTCACATGCACGGTCATCATTTTAGGCTATTGGACCGGCTCGACGATGGCTGGAAGCCGTTTTGGTTGGACACCCTGGCCGTTGAAGGCGGGCAGACCCACCGCGTCGCCTTTGCAGCGGAATATGCCGGGCGCTGGTTGATCGAGTCGGTCGCAACCGATTGGGCGGCGCCGCGGCTCCTGCGATGGTACAGTGTCGAGTGAGCAGACAGCCGCGCGTCAGTAATCGATTCCGAATTCGTCGTAGAGGCGGCGCGTCACTGCCGGCAAGGTCTCGGGCAGGTCTTCGGCGATAAGGCCTGGGCCGGCTTCGCGAGCGGCCTCGCCATGCATCCAGACCCCGATCGAGGCAGCCTCAAGGGCCGGCGCTCCCTGCGACAGCAGACCCGCGATCATGCCCGAAAGCACGTCACCGGCCCCCGCCGTCGCGAGCCAGGGCGGCGCGTTAGCGGCGATGGTCGCGCGGCCGTCCGGCGAGGCCACCACCGTATCGGGCCCCTTGAGCAGAACCACGGCGCCGGAACGCTCCGCAGCCGCCCTCACCCGCTCGAGCTTGGAGCGCAGCGGATGTTTGTTGCTGATGTCGCTGAACAGCCTTGGAAACTCCCCCTCATGCGGGGTCAGCACGACCTGCGGATCGTGGGAATCCTTGATTGCCTCGAACAGCCGGTCGGGGGCTTCCGCAAAACTCGTTAGCGCATCCGCATCCAGCACCAGGCTGCGCTTTGCCGACAGTGCCCTCAGCACCAAATCGCGGGTGCGCGCGCCGACGCCCGCACCCGGTCCGATCGCACAAGCGTTGAAGCGCCTGTCGCCCAGCATTTCGCCGAATTCGACCGCGGTATCCACGGCGCGAACCATCACCGCCATCAATGCCGAAGCGTTGACGGCGAGCGCATCCCGTGGCGACGCCAGCGTGACGAGGCCGGCGCCGGCCCGCAACGCACCGCGCGCCGAAAGTCGCGCCGCGCCGGTTGCTGCCAACCCGCCGGAGACGACCACGACGTGCCCGCGGTCATATTTATGGCCATCGATTTGCGGCACGGGAAACGACGGCCGCCAAAACGATGGGGTGTTTTCAAACGCCTTAGGCTGAATTTCCTCCAGCACCTTGGGGTCGATCCCAATATCGACGACGCGCACGCGGCCGCAGTAAATCCTGCCCGGCAACAGCAGATGCGCGGGCTTGCGGCGGAAGAACGTGACGGTTTCGGTTGCCCGTACCGCAGCACCCAGGACCGATCCGCTCGTGCCGTTGATACCGCTGGGCAGGTCGACTGCCAGAACGGGCGCATCATTGGCATTGATCGCCTCGATCATGGCGAAGGGCTCGCCATTCACTGGCCGGTCCAAGCCGGCGCCGAACAATGCATCGACGATCAGCGCCGGCTTGCCGATGGCCTGGGGATTGAACGGCAGCACAGGGTATTTCCATCCCCGCGCGGCAGAAGCCGCATCGCCATGGAGGCTATCGCGCTCGCAAAGCAGGATGACCGAGACCTCTCGGCCACGGGCAGCGAGCTCTGCTGCGGCTACAAAACCATCCCCCCCGTTATTGCCCGGGCCCGCGACGACAAGGATCGGCCCGCTGTCGACGATATCCATGGCAGCCTCGGCGACGGCCTGGCCCGCGCTCAACATTAGTGCGAAGCCCGGAGTTCCTGCAGCGATGGCGAGCCGATCGGCCCTTTCCATCTCGGCGTTGGTTAGGACTTCCATGCCAAATTTCCCGACAAGATCGCCTCTTCCTGAGGCATTTAATGTTTCGCACGCAGGCCGACAGCCTGCTTCCTGCATACCAATTGACCTATTTGCCTAATTCGCGAGCTGCGATAAGGTGCGACTCTCTAATCATCTCCCTTTGGAGGCCCATTAAAGGCCTGAAAACATTCCAAAATCGGGCCCCTTAACAAATTGGCATAGACCCTGCTTTTGAGGAAGTCGGCTTCGGATCGATGTGCTCTTAATCGTAAATGCGCGCGCCCGGGCGCCGGGCCAATCCACCGATCACCTGCGCGGCCTCGCGCAACGTGAAGACAAACCTGAAGTCCCAATACCTGAAGTCCCCGGAGGCGATCTGTGAAGAAAATCGAAGCCATCATCAAGCCATTCAAGCTCGACGAGGTAAAGGAAGCACTTCAGGAAGTCGGACTTCAGGGCATTACCGTCACCGAAGCCAAGGGATTTGGGCGGCAAAAGGGGCATGCCGAGCTCTATCGCGGCGCGGAGTACATTGTCGACTTTTTGCCCAAGGTGAAAATCGAGATCGTCATTTCCGATGACCTGGTGGAGAGAGCCATCGATGCGATCCGGCGCGCGGCCCAGACCGGGCGTATCGGCGACGGGAAAATCTTCGTGTCCAATATCGAAGAGGCCATTCGCATCCGAACCGGGGAGTCCGGGCTCGACGCCATCTGACCGGCGCCCCGGCGATACTCTGATATTGTATTGAACATCCCCCAATTGTATTGACCATTGGCCACCGGCTGCTGCCCGCGGCCAGACCAAAGACAACCATAATAGGGGGATTCATGAAGACCGCCAAAGACGTCCTGAAGTCGATCAAGGACAACGACGTCAAATATGTCGATCTGCGCTTTACCGATCCGCGCGGCAAGTGGCAGCACGTGACGTTCGACGTCGGGATGATCGAGGAGGACACCTTCGCCGAGGGCCTGATGTTCGACGGCTCGTCAATCGCCGGCTGGAAGGCGATCAACGAATCCGACATGTGCCTGATGCCCGATCCCGTCACCGCCACGATCGATCCGTTCTTCGCCGAGACCACCATGGTCCTGACCTGCGACGTGCTGGAGCCGACCACCGGCGAGCCCTATAACCGCGATCCCCGCGGCATCGCCAAGAAAGCCGAGGCCATGGTCAAGTCGATGGGCGTCGGCGACACCGTGTACTTCGGACCCGAGGCGGAATTCTTCGTGTTCGACGACGTCCGCTACCAGACCGCGCCCTATAATACCGGCTTCAAGCTCGATATGTCCGAACTGCCGATCAATTCGGATACCGAATATGAAGGCGGCAACCTCGGTCACCGCATCCGCACCAAGGCCGGCTACTTCCCGGTTCCGCCGCAGGATTCGGTACAGGACATGCGCTCGGAAATGCTCGGCGCGATGGCCAAGATGGGCGTCAAGGTCGAGAAACATCACCACGAAGTCGCTTCCGCCCAGCACGAACTCGGCATGAAGTTCGACACGATGACGCTGATGGCCGACCAGATGCAGATCTACAAATATTGCATCCAGCAGGTCGCCCACATCTACGGCAAGACCGCCACCTTCATGCCGAAGCCGGTCTTTGGCGACAACGGCTCGGGCATGCATTGCCACCAGTCGATCTGGAAGGGCGGCAAGCCGGTATTTGCCGGCAACAAATACGCCGACCTCTCCGAAACCTGCCTGCACTACATCGGCGGCATCATCAAGCACGCCAGGGCGATCAACGCCTTCACCAATCCGTCGACCAACTCCTACAAGCGTCTGGTTCCCGGCTACGAGGCGCCGGTGCTGCTAGCCTACTCCGCGCGTAACCGCTCGGCCGCTTGCCGAATCCCCTACACCACCAACCCGAAGGCCAAGCGCGTCGAGGTCCGTTTCCCTGACCCGCTGGCCAATCCGTACCTCGGCTTTGCCGCAATGCTGATGGCTGGGCTGGACGGCATCAAGAACAAGATGGATCCGGGCCCGGCCGTGGACAAGGACCTCTACGATCTGCCGAAGGAAGAGCTGAAATCGATCCCGACAGTGTGCGGCTCGCTTCGCGAAGCGCTGGAAAATCTCCACAAGGACCGCGCTTTCCTCAAGGCCGGCGGCGTGTTCGACGACGACTTCATCGACAGCTTCATCGAGTTGAAGATGACCGAGGTCGAGCGCTTCGAGATGACCCCGCACCCGGTCGAATTCGACATGTATTATTCGGGGTAAAAAGTCACAGCCGTCATCGCGAGCGCCAGCGAAGCGATCCAGTGCCGGAAGAAATCCTGGGTCGCGTCGTCGCTACCGCTCCTCGCGATGGCGGCGATACAGTTGGGGTTGCGTGGTAGCTATGACGCAAACCCAAGAGGGGCGCCTCCCCGGCTCCGGCACGGCCCTTGCATTTTGTTTGCATCTCTTCCGCCAGGTATCTTTCCGATGCTCCGCATTCCCCGCCGCTACCACCATTTCGTTTTCGGCACCATCCAGTCCGGTTTGACCTCTCTCATCGCGGCCGGCATTGCCAGTCTCCCCTCGCTCGCGTCCGGCCATTTCTTGCGGAACTGGCTGCTATCCTGGTTGATCGCCTGGGCAACCATGTTGCCGCTGGTCTTGCTGGCCGCGCCGGCGATCAGATCGCTATCCCTCGCCCTGACGCGCGATGAATGACGCCAGTGGCCAGACGCCAACTAACGTAACGGATCATCTCCCATTTCAGTCTTATGTTTTGCTATTTTTATTGCCTTGCTTAAATCAGCGCGAGCCGCATCGTCTTCGTGCATGCTCGCGTAGGCTTCGCTACGGCCCCGATAACGTCCTCATCGTCAGGTCGTATTTCGATCGCCTTCGAAAAGTCCAGAATTGCGTGGTCGTAGTCGCCTGCGTACGCCTCCTTCATGTGAACCTTCGTGGCACACCGGCGACAGCGGCTCGCTCTCAAACCCGGAACAACTTCGCATATCGCGCCTTGATCTCCTCGCTTGCCGCCTGTACTGCGGCCGGGTCGGCCTTGAGCAACTTCAGGCTCGACATCGGCGTCTGTCCGGCCCGTTCCTTGATGAGCGCGTGGAATGAGCGATGGGCGAATTCGTCAACGAGCATTTGCTGAGCTTCCGCGCTGAAAAAGAAACTCTGGAACAGCCGGGCCGCATTCGGGTTGGGTGCGCTTTGGAATACACCGCTTTGGACAATGATCAGCGGTGACCCTTCGACCGGGTACACGACTTCCACGGGCTTGCCCTGATCCTTGAGCAGCACGAGGTTGTAGTCGTTACCGTCGGCCATGACGGCGCGTTCGCCGAGCATGATCTTTTTCGGCGGATCTCCTGCCGATTGCACCTGCATGACTTTCTGCTGGGCCAATTTTTCCAGATACGGCCAGCCCAGGTCGCGCGCGAGCACGAAGGTCGTGGTCAAAATGGCGCCTGAGTATCCGGGATGACCCTTGACGATCTTGCCTCGCCATTTTGGATCGAGCAGATCGGCGTAGCTTTTCGGTGCATCCTCGCGTTTGACCAGGTTTGTATTGTAACCGATGGTTTCGAGCCACGCACAGGACGTAGCGTAGAGCCCTTCCGGATCAAACTGATCGGCGGGAAAATATTTCGCGACATCCTCGGGAAGATAGGGCGCGAGCCAGCCGTTCTTCTTCCAGTCGAGATAGTGCGCGGTATCGGTGCTGTTGGCGACGTCCACGGCGTGAATGCCGCTGCCCTGCTCCTGGGCGATGCGCTGGAAAATCCTTTCCGCCCCGGAACGCTCCACCCGAACCGCAATACCCGGATATTTGGCCTCGAACATTTTTCCAAGGCGTTCGGCCACGTTGAGCTCGATCGCAGCATAGTAGGAGATCTTGCCTTCCTTCCGTGCGGCCTCGATCAATGCCGGCGTGACGGTTGCCGGTGGCGGCGCGACGGCTCTCAGCGGCTCGGCGAAAAGCACGCCGGCAACCGACGCCACCGAAGCCCCCAGCACCTCACGCCTCGACCATTTCCGATCGCGCATCGCGTTCCTCCTCATGCTGGGCCATTGGCCGGCCACGACATTGTTACTTGTCTATAGCCGAAACCTTGGCACCAGCCCAATGATGCAGTGCATGATTGCGAGGAATGAGATCGGCATTACAATGCGCCAAAAGGCAGCACAATCCAATGACGCTGCCTTAGTCGCCGGGAGGTAGCAAATGACAAGGTGGATTCGTTTCGAGCAGGCTGGAAAACCCTGCATTGGCACGCTGGAAGGCGACACTATAGCCGTTCACACGGGCGATATGTTTGCCGGTGCGAAACCGACCGGTGAGATGCTGAAGCTCTCCGACGTCCGGATTCTGACGCCGTGCGATCCATCGAAGATGATCTGTTTGTGGAATAATTTCCACCAACTCGCGGCCAAAAACGATTTCAAGGAACCGAAAGAACCACTCTGGTTCCTGAAGGCGCCGAATTCCTATTGGCCCGCCAACAAGCCGATCCAGCGCCCGGCGACCTATGCCGGCAAGATCATCTATGAAGGCGAGCTCGGTGTCGTCATCGGAAAGAAATGCTTCAACATCACGGAGGCCGAGGCCGGCGACTACATCTTCGGCTACACCTGCGTAAACGACGTGACCGCGGTCGACCTCCTGCGTAAGGACAAGTCGTTCGAACAATGGGCGCGTTCGAAGAGTTTCGACACGTTCGGTGTGTTCGGCCCGGTCATTGCCACCGGCCTCGACCCCATGAAGCTGTCGGTCAAGACCATCCTCAACGGCAAGGAGCGGCAAAACTACCCCGTCGCCGACATGTTCTTCCCCCCGCACCGGCTGGTGGCGGCCGTATCCAAGGATGTGACGTTGATGCCCGGCGACATCATCGCCTGCGGCACCTCGCTTGGCGCCGGCACCATGGGCGACGCCCATAACGTCGTCGACATCGTGATCGACGGCGTCGGCAGCCTCGGCAACGTATTCGACCAGGTGCTGCCGAGCCCGTATCTCTTGGGTGCGCCGCCCAAACAGAAGAAAATCTGCGTCGTCGGCGCGGGCGCCATCGGCGGCCTGCTGGCGGCCAAGTTCGCGCTTGCGGGCGAGGACGTCACTGTCATCGACCAGGGCGCCCACCTCGCCGCGATTCAAAAGAACGGCCTCAAACTCGAGTGGCATGACGGCAAGGTGCACACCGCCAAGATGAAGGCCGTCAACAAGGCCACCGAAGCCGGCAAGCAGGATATTGTGGTGCTCGCGGTGAAGGCGCATTTCCTCGATCAAGTCGTGCGCGACATCGACTCCCTGCTCGGTCCCGACACCATCGTGCTCACCGTGCAAAACGGTCTGCCATGGTGGTACTTCCAGAAACTCGGCGGCCAGTACGACAATCAACGCCTGCAAAGCCTCGATCCATCGGGTGTGCTCACCAAGCATATCGATCCAAACCGCATCATCGGCTGCGTGGTCTATCCCGCGGCGGCAGCGACCGCGCCCGGCGTCATCCACCACGTCGAAGGCGACCGCTTCCCGATCGGCGAGCTCGACGGCAAGGAGACCCCACGCGTCAAGGAATTGCACGACGTCTTCATCAAGGCCGGACTGAAATCCATGGTACTGCCCGACATCCGCTCTGAAATCTGGCTGAAGGCATGGGGCAACCTCTCCTTCAACCCGATCTCGGCGCTGACCCATGCGACGCTGGTGGACATTTGCCAGTTTGCCGAAACCCGTGAGCTGGCGGCGAGCATGATGAAGGAAGCCCAGGAAATCGCTCAGAAACTCGGCGTCACCTTCCGCGTCACCATCGAAAAGCGCATTGCCGGCGCGGAGGCTGTCGGCGCCCACAAGACGTCGATGTTGCAGGACGTCGAAGCGGGCCGCTCACTCGAAACCGAGGCGCTGATCGGCTCGATTCTGGAGATGGCCAAGCTGACCAACACGCCGGCACCCGCGATTCAATCGGTCTATGCGCTGGTGAAGCTGTTGAACAAGGTCATGTTGCTGGAGGGCGGCGGCGTCAAGGTCAGCAAGGCGGCCTAGAAAGCTTTGCACCCCGGAATGTCCGGCGCGCGATCTGCGGGCTGGCCTCACACCAACCCGGCCGACTTCTATCCGGCACGGCTGTGCGCCCGGAGCGCCTCGCCGAAGGCCTGGAATAGCGTACGGTTGATCGGGTTGCGCTGCGGATCGTATTCCGCGTGCCATTGCACACCGAGCGCGAAGGCCGGCGCTTCGGCGATCCGGATTGCCTCGATCGTGCCATCCTCCGCCACGCCCTCGACGACAACCCGCTCGCCGGGTTCGAGGATGCCTTGGCCGTGCAACGAATTGACGCGGATCGTCTCGCTGCCGAGCAGCTTGGCGAAGGTGCCGCCAGGGCTGAGGCGGACCTCATGGCGGTCGGCGAAAATCACCTTGGGGTCCGGATGAACTTCACCATTTTCGAGCCGGGGCATCCGATGGTTCATCCGCCCGGGTAATTCGCGAATTTCCGGGTGTAGCGAGCCGCCGAAGGCCACATTCATCTCCTGCAAGCCGCGGCAGATACCGAACAACGGCACACCGCGGCCAACGCAGACCTCCGACAATTTCAGCGCCAGTTCGTCCCGGCGCAGATCGTAGGGTTCATGCCGCGAATCGGGCTCGGCGCGAAAGTATTTCGGATGAACGTTAGCGCGGGCTCCGGTCAACAAGATGCCGTCGACCGTATCCAGCAAGGCGCCGATATCCGTAATATCCGGCGAGGCCGCAAACATCAGCGGCAAGGCCCCTGTCACTTCGGCCACCGCGCGAAGGTTGCGCTCACCGACCATTTGAATCGCGAACCTTTTTTCGATGCGGTAGGCATTTCCTATCACACCGACCACCGGCCTCCTCATAATTGATGTCCAATCTTCTCTCGATTAAGCACGCCGATCATGCATCGCGATCGACGCCGGATCAATATGTTACGGTCGGCTCTTCCACTGAGCAGGTCTGCAATAACCTCATCGGGCAAGGCTTCCCCGCTTGATCCCGGGTGCGATTGGCGAAAGAGTGCCTTCGCAATAAATTGAGGGGATCAAGCGTGGCAGGCTCGGCCGACAATCATCTTCAAGCCCGCAACGATCTGGCCTGGGCCATTTCCGTCGGCGGCATTGCTATCGTGGCATTCGCAAGCCTGTTGATATTCGCCTGGCATTTCGCCGCAACCCTGTTTCTGATCTTTGCCGGCATTTTGCTGGGTGTCGCCCTCAACGCCCTGACCAACATTCTTGGCCGCCTCGTCAGGCTTCCGCATTCGCTACGGTTGATGATCGTGTGCCTGGCACTTGCCGGGCTGTTATCCGGCGTGGCGTTTCTGGGCGGCGCCACCATCGTGCAACAGGCCACGGCATTGAGCGACACGATCAAATCCCAACTCGTGGGCGTCAAAGCTTTCCTCGACCGAAACGGTATCGATACCGGATATTTCGATCTCCCCAATCAGTCCAACGCACCGGCGGCTTCATCCTCGACGGCAACGCCGGGCACAGCCCCCACCTACAATCTTCCGAGCGCGAGCGCGCTCGCCTCCAGCGGCGGCGCGATCATCAGCCAGACTCTCAAATTGCTGTTGGGCACGGTGAGCGCGGTTGGAAATTTCTTTATCGTGCTGTTTCTCGGCTTGGCGTTTGCGGCGCAGCCAGGCGTCTATCGGCTGGGACTGTTGTACATGGCACCGGCACGGCACCGCGCCCAGGCAACCACCATCGTCGACCGGATCAGCGATACGTTGGAGCGCTGGCTGATCGCGCAGATCATCACGATGGCCGCGGTTTTCGCCGTGACATGGATTGGCCTTGCGATCATCGGGATCCAGAGCTCATTCATTCTGGGCATCCAGGCCGGCCTGCTCGCTTTCATCCCGACCATCGGCGCGCTCATTGCCGGACTGATCGTTGTACTGGCGAGTTTCGCATCCGGATGGGTCGCAACGGCCAGCGCATTCGCGCTCCTGCTCGGCGTCCATGCACTGGAAAGCTACGTTCTCACGCCGATAATCCAGCGCCAGGCGCTGGATATCCCGCCCGCAACGATATTCGCGTTCCAGATCCTGCTTGGCGTCGTGTTCGGCATCTGGGGCATATCGCTCGCCCTGCCGCTGATGGCGATCATCAAAGTCCTGATCGATCACTTCAAGGCCGATGAAGCCGGGACCAGTGCCGCGCCGGCTTGAGGCAACGCGACTGCCGCGGCTCAGTTGGAGGTCAACACCGTCTGGGTGTGCTCGACCTCCGGGGATGCGGCAAAATATTGGCCGACCAGCCCGCGCCAGGCCTGGAAGTCTTCGGAGCCCCTGAAATCAATGGTGTGATTTTCCAGCGTGTCCCATTTCGCCAACAGCCGGTAGCGCGACGGCTTCTCGATCGATCTGTGCAGCTCGATGCCCCTGCCGCCCTTGGCGCGGAGGAACAGCGGGCGCGCTTTAGCGACTGCGGCTTCAAAGTCCTTTTCGGTGCCGGGCTTGACGTCGATTTGGGCGATTTCGGTGATCATCTGGATTTCGGCCTCTGGTTTTGGAACGCTTGTCTTTAGCGCAGCCGGTCGAAAAGAAAAAGGGCGCCTCCCGGCGCCGCATCCCAATCGCGTTCGCAGTAACTTAGTTAAATAGCAGCACCGCGCCGGCGACCATCATCGTACCGCCAAAGAACATGATGGCGGGCCAGCGGCTCCCTCGCTGGTCATAACGGCCCTGGGCACGGCGTTCGGTAATCAATGCCGTCTCGTATTCTTCCGATGTCGAAAACACGCATGCAAAGCCGCCGCGCGCCGATGCGGCAGCCGCTTCCAGCCACATCAGATCCGCTTGCAGATTGCGTCTACGGAACGACTCCATGGCCTCGATCATATGGATCGAATGGTAAACGGCGGGTTACTCCCGCCGTTACGCTGACCTAAGCGGGCCGCGGCATGCCGGGCGCGGCTTGCGGCGGACGCGCGTTGCTTGCCGTCTTTCGCCGCCAATTCTCCAGCGACAGCGGCAGCTCTGCCGCCGCCTCCACGCGATTGCGCCCACTGCGCTTGGCCTGATAGAGCGCCGTGTCGGCCGCCGCCAGAAGCACCTCCAACTCGGTGCCGGCCGGCCCGCCGGCTACGCCGATACTGACGGTAGTATCGACCGGCCCTTCGTCGCACACGATCCCGGATGCTTCGAAAGCCTCGCGAACGCGCTCGGCCACGACGACCCCCTCATCCAGCGGACACGGCAAGAGCGCGGCAAACTCCTCGCCGCCAATTCGCCCTGAAAGATCGCTGATCCGCAAATTGCCGACCACGACGGCCGAGAACAGCTTGAGAATCTCGTCGCCCGCGGGATGCCCGAAGCGATCATTGATCGACTTGAAATGATCGATGTCGAAGATCAATGCCGTTGCCGGGCGGCCTGCTTGAGCCTCGCGCTCGATGACCCGCGCGCAGGCTTCCGCAAAGCCGCGGCGATTGAGCATGCCGGTCAGCGGGTCAATCGAGGCCGCGTTCTTGTGCACGGTCACGGCGCGTTCCGACACCAGCATGAAGATCAGGAACACAGTGCCGACGGCGTAGAGAACAAGCTCCACCGCAAACATGGTAACCCAGATACTGCCGTCGAACGCACGATCATGCGGGTGCAGGAGGTCGCCGAGCAGGATCGGCAGCATCAGCACAAAACCGTGCAGCACCGGCACTGCGACCGCCGGCCATCGCTTTTGCAGAGTCCGGCGCCGCTCCGACCACAACTCGGTAGCCGTCAGTGCCGCATAGACCGCAACAATGCCGGCGCCAATCGTCAGGCGCATCGCCGACGCCTCAGGCGGGAGCGTCACTGCGGTTGCGATCCAGACCAGGGCGCCTAGAACCAGCCCGGGCAAAATGGGTTTGCGACCGTGGAACAAGCGGGATGCATTCCAGACCATGCCGCAAGTAAAAAAGCCCACTGCGTTGAGCGCCAGGGACAACATATCGCCGAGCATGGAGCTTGCCAGTGTCCAGAGCGCCACTGAAGCGGCACCCAGCAGGTAGGCGCTTCCCCACCATTTCAACGCCGATATCTTCTCCTGATATCCGAAGAACAGCAGCATGGATCCCAGCAAGGCTGCGATCATGGTGGCAACTGTGTAGAGCGTAGAAGTATCGAGCGTCATGGTGTCACCAGACGGTTGTGATGCCGAATTCCGGGCGCGGCTGAAACACGCAAACGCCGTCGCCACCTCACACGCTAGGGCCGCCGCGTTGGCAATCCGTTTGCTTTGGGTTGCAAGTTTTCGGCAAAAACTGCGTCAACTCATCGTTAAAATGCGCAAGGAAAAAGCGCCCGCTAGCGGACGCTTTCAGTTTCCAGAATATGCCGCGGTCGCGGCAAATTCTAATGAAGCGGTTAGCGCTTCGAGAACTGGAACGACCTGCGCGCCTTGGCGCGGCCGTACTTCTTGCGCTCGACCACGCGCGAGTCGCGCGTGAGAAAGCCGCCCTTTTTGAGAAGGCTGCGAAGATCCGGCTCGAAATAGGTCAGCGCCTTCGAAATGCCGTGACGCACGGCCCCAGCCTGGCCCGACAGGCCTCCGCCGGTCACGGTGCAGATCACGTCATACTGGCCGGCGCGCGCGGCCGCGATCAGCGGCTGCTGGATCATCATCCGCAACACCGGACGCGCGAAATAAACTTCGACTTCGCGGGTATTGATCGTCACCTTGCCCGGGCCGGGCTTGATCCAGACGCGGGCGACCGCGTCCTTGCGCTTGCCGGTCGCATAGGCGCGGCCGTATTTGTCGACCTTCTTGACATATTTCGGCGCTTCCGGAGCGGCCGGCTTGAGCTGCGACAATTGATCGAGCGACTGCATGGTATCGGACATCTTATGCGGCCCTCATGTTCTTGCGATTCATTGAAGCAACGTCCAGGGTTTCGGGCTGCTGGGCCTCGTGCGGATGATCCGGCCCGGGGTAAACCCGCAAATTACCGAGCTGCACGCGGCCCAGCGGTCCCCGCGGGATCATGCGCTCGATGGCCTTCTCGACCACGCGCTCAGGAAAGCGCCCTTCGAGTATCGACTTTGCCGTGCGTTCCTTGATGCCGCCGATAAAGCCGGTGTGGTTGTAGTAGACCTTGTTGTCGCGCTTGCGTCCGGTCAGCACGGCATGAGCCGCGTTGACGATGATGACATGGTCGCCGCAATCGACATGGGGCGTGTAGGTCGGAAGGTGCTTGCCGCGAAGGCGCATCGCAACCAGGGAGGCGAGCCGGCCGACCACCAAACCTTTGGCGTCGATCAGCACCCACCTCTTCGTCACCTCGGCTGGCTTGGCCGAAAACGTTTTCATGAGAGGAGATCCGTGAAAAAGGGAAAGGCGCAAGGTCGGCGCCGAACTGCGCGGGTTCTAGAGAGGTCCAGCGCGATCGTCAATGCTTTCTCATGATATGTTTTGTAACAAAAACAAATGCTTATGAATATGGTTCTATATTACCAATGAAAACATCAAGCGTTTGGAATGGAATAGGTCACAGTCACGTGAGCGATGGGATGGGGGGATTTGCCCGAAAGCAAATTGACTTCGCCTACCGCAAGCCGTTTGCCCAGCTTCAATAATTTTGCCGCCGCCAGAACGTCCTGCCCCGGCTCGCCTTTGCGCAGGAAGTTGATGTTGAGATTTGTCGTGACCGCAAGCCCGACAGGACCGATCGCCGACAGTAGCACCACATACATGGCGAAATCAGCCAGAGCCATCAACGTGGGCCCCGAGATCGTCCTGCCCGGACGGAGCATCTGCTCGCTGTAGCGCTGCCGCAGCCGGCATGAGGTTCCGTCGGCGCTTTCGATCTCGATGTCGCCGTTACGGAATGCCTGAGGAAATTCGGCATGAAGGAACTCCACAAGTTCAGCCACGCTCATTCGTGCAATTGACATGTTTCTCGCCTGCCCTCGCCTCGCACCGTTTGCTACATTAAGCTGAAATACTCGACCCCAGTGATATCAAGTGGATATGCCGATGACGAGCCAAACCGCGCGCGCCTCTGCGCCGCAATCCCCCGTCCTCCTGCGCGAGCTGCTTGGCAGCGTCGCTGTTCTCACGCTCAATCGGCCGGACGCCCGCAACAGCCTGTCCGAGGGCTTGATTGCGCAGCTCGACGCCGCGCTCAGGGAAATTCAGGACGATGCCGCGGTGCGCGCGGTGGTCATTGCGGCCAATGGTCCGGCCTTCTCCGCCGGCCACGACTTGAAGGAACTGACTGCCCGGCGCGTCGACGCCGATCGCGGTCGCGCCTATTTTGAGAAGATCATGACCGCCTGCAGCGCGATGATGCAGGCGATCGTGCACCTGCCAAAGCCCGTTGTCGCTGCGGTCCAGGGGGTTGCGACCGCCGCTGGATGCCAGTTGGTGGCAAGCTGCGATCTCGCTGTCGCCTCCGAGAGGGCGACCTTTGCCACGCCCGGCGTCGATATCGGACTGTTTTGTTCGACGCCGATGGTGGCGCTTTCACGCAACGTGCCGCGCAAGCAGGCGATGGAAATGCTGCTGACGGGCGAGCCGATTTCGGCGGCGACCGCGGGGGATATCGGGCTTATCAACCACGTCGTGACGGCCGGCAGCGAACGCGACGCGGCGGTCGCGCTGGCGCAAAAGGTCGCACTCAAATCCGCCTATACGATAAAAATCGGCAAGGCCGCATTCTACCGCCAAGCCGAAATGAGCCTTGCAGCGGCCTATCGTTATGCGGCAGAGGTAATGACCGAAAATATGATGGCGCGCGACGCCGAGGAAGGGATCGGTGCCTTTATCGAGAAGCGCGAGCCGAAATGGCGGGACGAGTAGATGACGCCCATCCTTGAGGAGCGCGTTCGCGGCTCCTCTCCTTGGGGAGCCAGGATTTTTTTCAATGAACCATGACGCCTACGACGACAATTACATCCGCGCGATCCTCAATGGCGTCAAATCCATCGCGATGGTCGGCGCCTCGCCGGTGAATGTGCGCCCGAGTTATTTCGCTTTCAAATATCTCGCGCAGCGCGGCTATGACATGATCCCCGTCAATCCCGGCCATGTCGGCAAAACCCTGCTCGGAAAAACCTTCGTCGCATCGCTGCTCGACATCGGCCGCCCCGTCGACATGGTCGATATCTTCCGCAATTCGAGCGACATCATGCCGGTGGTCGATGAGGCATTGAAAATGACGCCACCGCCGAAGGTCATCTGGATGCAGCTCGGCGCGCGCGACGATGCCGCAGCCGAAAAGGTGGAAGCGGCCGGCATCAAAGTGGTCATGAACCGCTGCCCGAAAATCGAATATGGGAGGCTTTCCTCCGAAATCTCCTGGATGGGCGTCAATTCACGCACGCTGAGCTCGAAGCGCGCGCCGATTCCGACTCGCGGCATGCAGCTTTCCTTGGGCCGAACCAGCGTGGGCGGCGGCGAAACCGCCGCGTCCGACCGCGCCGTCAAAAACAGGAACGATCTCGCCTGACGCGGATGCGAAGTCTCGCTTCAAGGGTGCTGTAGCGCGAAGCACAACCGTTTCGAATAAATGATGCAGCTCCAGGCCGCCTTGACGGCGCAAGCCGTCGACATCAGCATGGCGGCGATGGTTTGCGAAATAAGACAGAACAGGAAGCAAGCATGACCGATCGTCCCCCCGGCTTTTCCACCCTCGCCGTGCACGCCGGCGCGCAGCCCGATCCCACCACCGGTGCGCGCGCAACGCCGATCTACCAAACCACATCTTTCGTATTCAACGACGCCGACCACGCCGCTTCGCTGTTCGGACTGCAGGCGTTCGGGAATATCTACACCCGGATCGGAAACCCGACCCAGGCTGTGCTGGAAGAGCGCGTCGCCGCCCTCGAAGGCGGAACGGCGGCGCTCGCGACGGCCTCCGGCCATGCCGCACAGGTCGTGGTTTTCCAGATGCTGCTCAATCCCGGCGACGAATTCATCGCGGCACGCAAACTCTACGGCGGCTCGATCAACCAGTTCACCCACGCGTTCAAGAGTTTTGGGTGGAACGTGATGTGGGCCGACCCCGATGACATCGGCAGCTTCGAGCGCGCCGTCACGCCGCACACCAAGGCGATCTTCATCGAGTCGATTGCGAACCCTGCCGGCAGCATCACCGACATCGAGGCGATCGCAGCCGTTGCGCGCAAGGCCGGCGTACCCCTGATTGTCGACAACACCCTGGCGACGCCCTACCTGATCCGCCCGATCGACCACGGCGCCGACATCGTCGTGCACTCGCTGACAAAATTTCTGGGCGGCCACGGCAATTCGCTCGGCGGAATCATTGTCGATGCCGGGACCTTCGACTGGTCGAAGGATAACAAATATCCGATGCTGAGCGAGCCCAGGCCTGAATATCACGGCATCAAGATCCAGGAGACGTTCGGCAATTTCGCGTTTGCGATCGCCTGCCGCGTGCTCGGCCTGCGCGACCTGGGTCCTGCGATCTCGCCGTTCAACGCATTTCTGATTCTGACCGGTATCGAAACGCTGCCATTGCGCATGCAAAAGCATTGTGAGAACGCCAAGGCGATTGCGGAATGGCTTTCGGCGCATCCGGCGGTCGCCTCCGTCAACTATGCCGGTTTGATCGGCGACAAATACAACAACCTTGCGCGCAAATATGCCCCGAAGGGCGCCGGCGCGGTGTTCACCTTCAGCCTCAAGGGCGGCTACGACGCGGGCGTCAATCTGGTGTCGAATCTGAAGCTGTTCTCGCATCTCGCCAATGTCGGCGATACCCGCTCGCTGGTCATTCACCCGGCGTCGACCACCCACAGCCAGCTCGACGACGCGGCCAAGATCAAATCGGGCGCCGCCCCCGACGTGGTGCGGCTTTCGATCGGGATCGAAGACAAGGAAGATTTGATTGCGGACCTTGACCAGGCGTTGAGCGCATAGGACGCGATCCGGAGGCATCGTCGCGGCACGACGTTGAGGCGTCCGCCTGATCTTTCATTGAGCCGGGCCGCCCCAAAGCTCTCGTTAACACTCGTTGCGGCATAAAGTGGCATTGAATCGCGTTGGATGATTCGGAGCCGAACCATGTTGCGCTGGGTGTTGCTTTTTGCGGCGGTGATTTTTGGGCTCGGGTCCGCCGTCGCCGCTGACCTGCCGCGCTCCGGAACGCAAGTTTACGGGAAAGCGCCGGCTATTCACGGCCGCCAAGTGCGTGTCGAACAGGAGTCCGACCTCCTCTTCACACCGTCGGATGGAAGTATGCCCTACCTCCGCATTCCGCCCCGCACGCCCTTACTTCCAGGATCTTCGGCGCTTCCCGGCTATTATGGAACGAACTTTTCATATGAGTATCACCCTTACTATGGCGGGCCCAATCTCGGCTATTGGGATCGCCTGCCCTATGCCTGCGGCGTCTACGGCTATTGTTAGGGAATAGGGCTGCTGCTGCGGAGCGGTCGGCTCAGCCGGCTTGCGTGACTGGGTGGATCGTCTTTTGCGGCGCTTGCTCTGATCGCCCGCCAGCCGAACGTTCCACCTGAAGCACCGCCAGCGTAAGCACCGCGATCGCAACGGCCTGATGGGTGAGCGCAAGGTCCAGCGGAACCTGATGAAGTAGTGTGAGAATGCCGAGCGTCGCCTGCAAGGTGACGGCGCCGGCCAACCAGAAGGCTCCAGCGACCGTCGATCTACCGGCACGCGAAACAACCGCATCCGCCGCATGCAACACGGCGATTACGAACAGCGCGTAGGCGACCATGCGATGCTCGAACTGAACCGTCAGGGTATTCTCGAACAGGTTGCGCCACCAAGGCACCTCAAAAAAGAGCCGTGCTGCGCTCGGAATTAGCCGGCCGTCGATATCCGGCCAGGTATTGTAGATCATGCCCGCGCGCAGACCCGCGACCAGCGCGCCCAGATAGAGCTGGATGAACGTCAGCACCAGTAGTGCGACGGCCGTGATTTTCAGCCGCGACGGCGCGACAGACGGCGCCCGCTCTCCCAGCCGACGCAGCGTCCAGACTATGCTTGCAAAAATCAGGAGCGCGAGTACCAGATGAGTGGCGAGCCGATATTGGGAAACCTCGACCCGCTGCGAAAGGCCCGACGCCACCATCCACCAGCCGACCGCCCCCTGGAGCGCGCCGAGGCCGAAGATCAGCCATAACCGCCGCAGCAGTTCGCCTGCGAAATACCCGCGCCAAAGGAAGTAGAGGAACGGCAGCAGGTAGGCCACGCCGATCACGCGTCCGAGCAGCCTGTGGCTCCATTCCCACCAGAAGATAGTCTTGAACTCGTCGAGACTCATCCCCGCGTTGAGTTGGCGGTACTGCGGGATGGCCTTGTAGGAATCGAAAGCCCGCGTCCATTGTTCGGCGCCTAGCGGCGGCAACACGCCGGTGACCGGTTTCCATTCGACGATCGAAAGTCCCGATTCCGTCAGCCGCGTGGCGCCGCCAACCAGCACCATGATCGCAATTAATGTGGCGATCGAGATCAGCCACCCCTGAACGAGGCGGTCGCGTGAAACTGGATTGACTATTGTACCGGTCATCAATGCCGCGCTTGATTGAATTGGCGCGCCCCTTATAGTCCGCCCCTTCCTGTACGCAAGATGCGCATCCCCGGCGAGCTGCATATTTCAATCATGAAGATACGCACTAGAAAATTCCTCGGAGCCGTCGCGCTATTGCTATTGGTTGTGGTGTGGTCGCTGATGGGAATGACGGTCGCGCAGACACCGTGGCTCGCGAACTCCGGGCTGGCGCAGGCCATATTCTATCTTGTGGCCGGTATCGGATGGGTGCTGCCGGCAATGCCGATCATCAGCTGGATGTCGCGGCCGGACACGTAATCGGCCGGCTTCGCAGGTTTCATGCCTCGGAGAATGTGCTGCCGGAGAGGATTACGCGCATGGCGCGTAGCGAGCGCTGCCGGCCATCCCACGCGATACGCGGAAGCGCGTACAGACTCGTCCGGCCGTCCGATTCAACAACCCCGGGGATTGTCGACACGGCGCTGATAAAACCGGCCTCTTCCGCCATCACCGAATGTTTCCGCCGCCACGAGGCGCGATCGCCAAAGGGATAGGCTAAATGCCTGACGTCGCGTCGGAACGCAGCCTCGGTGACCGCCCTGCCCATTGTCATCTCGCGCAATGCGATTGCATCCTTCAAGTTTGACAGGACGGGATAGTTCACCGTTGCGCTTCCAAGCGTCACCAACGGGTCGGCCGCCAGCGTTGCAAGGTCGCTCCAGTCCAGTGACGCCTCGCGCGACAGCGCCGCAAGGTCGACGGCGTAGCGCGTGCAGAGATCCTTGATGGCGACAGAGAGGTCCGGCGGCGCGAGCGAGCGCATCCACCGAAACAGCAAATCATAAAGCTGATATTTTTCGGCGGTGCGCGGGATATCGAAGTGCTTCTCCTCGCGGCCCATCACGAGACTCAGACGACCCTCGCGGGCGATCACCTGTTCAAGCGCAAGCCACCAAGCCTCGCCGATTCCGTCCGGGAAGGCTGTCGGGACGTATAAGGTAAAGGGAACGCCATGACGCGACAGCACCGGGTAGGCCGAAATCATCACGTCCTTATAGCCACCATCGAACGTCAGGCACACAAAGCGTCGCCGCGAGGCCTCGGTGACCGCCCTTCGGCAGACCTCGTCCATCGAGACGATATCGTATTTCCAGCGCTTCAACGCGCGGATCGTCCGGTCGAGAAATCTTGGCGTGATTTCATGCAATTTCAACGGCTGAAATCGAGCCGAGCGACGCGGACGAACACGCTCAAACCGCAGGATGACGCCGGCGCCGTGCCGCTTCAACCACGTGCGCCCACTGAAATAGGCGAGTTCGAGTTTCAGGTTCGTCAAGAATCTGATGTCAGATGACAACGTCTCGCCTCTCAGCGCCGTTTTTCGCAAAGCTGCCCTGCGGCCGAATAACTAACACGCACAACCTGTAAGTCAGGAGCCTTTCTTGTCCCAGGCCCGATTTCGCAATCCTGGATGGCTTCTTGCCGTGGTGGATGGGCGGCCAGGCCGTCATTACTCTTTGTCGACGCTTCTTTGCAAAAGTCGCCGAGGCTGAAAAGAGTAGATAATTTCCCTGTAGACGAGCTTTGCGATGACCATGGCTGCCGCGATCGAAAGCCGGACGGCCGATGTGCCAGCATGGTCAAAGACAAGCCGTATTGCCAAAGTCGATTTTCTCGATGACCTTGGCCAGGCCGAGGCAATCTGGCGCGGCCCCGAAGACCATCGACACCTCAACGACTGCCCCCTGATGACCATCGCGCCAAATGCCTCTCCGACGGCGCGGGTCGGTCATTCCCTGCGCCAGCGCTTCAAGGCCAAAGAGCGCAAGCTCAAGGTGTTGCCCGGCTATCGATACCATGTCGCCACCGAAGACGCCGACATCGCCCGGCTGCTCGACGCCTTCTTCCGGATCAAGCCGCAGCGGATGGCCGAGCTCATCCCGCTCAGCCCGCGCGGCGCCATCGTTGCCGCCGCAATGTCCGGCTTCAATCGCGCCAAGTATTTGGTAAAGCGAAGTCCAGCGCTTCTAAACATCGCGGAAGGAATGCGCCGCGCGCTGCGCTGAAGCGAACCTCTCCGCCGCACTTGATTGGTTCAGGCGGCCACGACGCGCGGGCCCTGATCGACCGCATCGGAGGCAAGCGCCGGCTTGCTCAGCATCGTCACCTCATTGAAGCCAACCGCCCTCAACCGATCGCACATGAGGTTGCGTGCATCGGCGGCCATTGATGCGTCAGGCACCACCACGGCGCGCGCCTGTGCAGTCAACAGTTCCGCCGGTAGATCGGAGGCGCTGCCGGCATCAAGCAGCACATGGTCGTAGACCTGCAGCAGTGCGTCGATCGCAAGTCCCAGCCTTGGCGATTGCAGCAGGGCGCGGTCCGAGCCGGGTCGCCCCGAGTTCACAAGATGAACCCGCGAAAGCCGGTCTCGGGTGATGATCTGCGAGAATGAGGCTTCCCCCAGCATCAACTCCGCCAGGCCCGGCGGATTTTGATCTACCGATATCGCGGAGATGGCAGGCGAAGTCGCCGCCAAATCGACGACCACGACCTTCGCGCTGCGCGCGATCCGGCGCGCTATCGTCAAAGCCGTCAAGGTAACGCTCTCGCCCGGGGCGGTGCCGAGCACGGTGATCTTGCGCGCGGCTACGCCGGCGTCGCGCAGATCTGCGGCAAGGCGTTCGATTTCGGTGAACTCGGGTGCGGCGTTCGCAGCCGGTATATTCGGCAGAGGTTCGGGCGCGGGCTCAGAAGCGACGTATGCTGCAGCCGCGGCTGGGCGCGCCGGTGTCGGGGCTGAAGCGAAAGCCGCCGCCGTGTGAGGCGCGGTCATGCGCAGTAATTCGCCGGTCACGATTGCGCCGGCAGAAAGCATCAGGGTTGCCAAAGTTGCGATCAGCACGATCGGCAGCTTCTTCGGATCGGCCGGGCTGTTGGAAATGCTGGCGCGCGAAATGATCCGGCCATCCGCCGGCGCCGCCTCGATATTCTCGCGGGTGTTGGCCTCGCGGTATTTTGCGAGATAGGACTCCAAAAGGTCGCGCTGCGCCTTGGCTTCACGTTCCAACGCACGAAGCTGGACATCCTGGCCATTGGTCGAACTCGCCTGCTTCTTCAATTGATCGAGGCTTGCGACGAGCCAGTCGACCCTCCCACTGGCGATACGCGCGTCGTTGTCCAGCGAGCGTGAAATCTTGCTCGCCTCCTCGCGAAGCTGCCGGTCGAGATCGGCAAGCTGCGCCTTCAGCTCCTTGATGCGCGGATGACCGTCGAGCAAGGTCGACGACTGCTCGGCCAACTGCGCGCGCAGCGTCACACGCTGTTCGGTGAGCCGGCGGATCAATTCGGAATTGAGCACTTCGGAGGCTTCGATCGGCTTGCCGCTCTGAAGCATTTCGCGGATCAACCGCGCCTTCGATTCCGCGTCCGATTTCAACGCGCGCGCGTTGTTCAATTGCGTGTTGAATTCGCCCATTTGCTGGTTGGACAGCGTGGTGTTGCTGGTGCCGACAAACAGGCTCGACTTCGAACGGAAATCCTCGACCCGGGATTCCGCATCGCTAACCCGCTTGCGCAGATCGTCGATTTCGCCTGACAGCCATTGGCCTGCCGATTTGGCCTGGTCGCGCCGCGCGGCCTGCTGCAGCACCAGATAGCCGTCGGCGATCGAATTGGCGACGCGAGCCGCTAGCTCCGGGTCGCGCGACTGGAATTCGATCACGACGACGTGCGATTTGTCGACGGCATAGGCGGTGAAGCGATCGTAATAGGCGTCGAGCACCCGCTCTTCCGGGGTCAGCGAAATCGGATCGCGACCGATGCCGATCAGAGCGAGCAACGACTTGAGAGGTGACGGGCCCCGCAGAACCGGATCAAATTCCGGTAACCCCGCAAGCTTGTTCTTCGTGATGATTTCGCGTGCGAGATCGCGCGACAACAGCAGTTGTACTTGACTGGTCACCGCCTCGGGATCGAGCGCATTGCGGTCTTCGTTACGTTCTCCGTTGGGCCGCAGGAAGACGTTTTCTCGCCCGTCGATCAGGATGCGCGCTTCCGATTTAAATCGCGGGGTGACCATGTTGACGGCGGTGACCGAGAACGCGGCGGCCAGAACGGTTGGGATGATGATCCAGCTCCGCTTGCGCCCAAGCGCCCCGCCAATCGCCCGCAAATCCAGCTCGCCCGACTCAAAAGCAGCGATCGGCCTGTAGACGACTGGCGCAGGCTCGGAGACGGATTCTTGACCCTCCGTCCCGTCCTTGCTCGAACGCCAGAACGCTAAACGCATCGCATACTCCCCGCGGACGACACGACTCTACCGGACGTGCGGCGATTACACTCCATTAAGGTTTCGGCGCGGTTAATTCGGCGGGTTTCCCGGCGTCTGGCGGGGTTCCTATCCGCCTCGGTCATGTTTTGTTAACCATGAAAGCCCTTAATCGGAATCAATAATTGCCCGTGGATTATGTGATGCAAGGCGTGCGCGCCGAAATAGGCTGTCTATTCGCCGCGCTCGTCCTTCTCGCGCGCGCAGTCCGTACCGCTCTCTGGGTCCCGGCTCTGCGGTGCACCGTGAAGAACGCTGCACCGCGTCCGGGAAACGGGAGGCATTGCTTCGCACCCCCTTAGGATGACGGTCATTGTTTGAGGCCATTGACATAAGTCCAGTTTATTTTTCGACGACGAAAGCGATCCCCGCGTGATCGACAAGCCGCTTGATCAGACGATGTCCCATTGCCGCGCCGGGAGTCCAGATACCCGCCTCCACCTCTGGCATTTCGCCCAGACAAATCGCGCATTCGGAGATCATTCTTGAGGTCGATTCGTAGCCGGGATCGCAGTTTCCCTTGACGGCCACACGGACCTGGCGCCCATCCGGCGTCAGCGCCACAAACAGGAGATCGTAGGAGCCCTTCGCACGGTCTTCCTTTGAGGGCCCTTCGCCCGGCTTTGGTCCGCCAGGGCCCATCTTCTCGGCATTGACGGCCGCGACGATTCGTCTTGCGTTGGCTTCGCCTTGCTCTCCCGGGCCGGTCAGCATCATTTCGTCGTAGACGAAGTCCCTTCCATAGGGGAATCCCAAGAGCATATTTGAGCGATGCACGTTGCGAGTATTGATGCTCGCCATCGCAAACGGCGCCGTCCATGATTTGAGATCTTCATCGAAGAGAGGCCTGTTCCCCGGCGGTTGTTTAGGACCCTCAAATCCGGGGGTCAGAACGAACGGGTCTCTGAGCATCGCGACCAGGCTGAGGTCCTTGGCCGCAGTGGCGAAGCTCGCCCGTGTGCTCGCGGCGGTGCCGCCCGAGACGGCCAGGTTCATGTTGCGGATACGGCCTTTGACGCGCGCTCCCGGCTTACCCCAGGCTTTCTTCGCATTCTCCTGACAAAAGAACACGCCGAGTTCGAAGGGAAGCGAATCGAACCCACAGGAAAAAACGATCCTGGCGCCGGACGATTTCGCGGTGTTCTCATGCGCGTCGATCATCTGACGCATCCACACCGGCTCGCCGCAAAGGTCGAGGTAATCGGTACCGCTGGCCGCGCAAAGCGCGACCAGCTCCGAGCCGTAGAGCTGATACGGGCCGACGGTGGAGATCACCGAACTGGTCTGATCGATCATCGCCTCCAGCGAGGCCTGATCATCGGCGTCGGCCTTGATCAGGGCGAGATCGGCCGGCGCGCCGATCGCCTCGCGCACCGAGGCAAGCTTGTCGAGGCTGCGGCCGGCCATCGCCCATTTCGGCGCGCCTTCGCCGGTGTAGTGGGCCGCGAGATATTCGGCGACGAGCTGACCGGTGAAGCCGCTTGAGCCATACACAATGATGTCGAATTTCGACGAAGACTTCATATTCAATTTCCTCGGATGCCTGAGAGCCTATGCGGCGCGTCGCTCGATCATTTCTTGGCGTAGGAGACGCCCATGCCGGCGCGCACGTCGCTTTGAATCCCGTAGGGCGGGATTGGGTAACGCAGGCCGTTCTTCGAAAGCGCTTTCATGCCTGTGATGGCCTTGGCGAGATGGGAGGGCCGCAGGGCCATCAGCATCTCCTCGTCCGGCACGCCGCCATAGCGCCGCTCGGCATAACATGGCAGCGAAAGGCTTGGCTCGCCCGTCTTGAGCGCGCGCCCCCAGGAATCGGCGCATGCGGTCTCGCCCACCACGCCCCATTCGAATTTCTTGTATCCGGTCCATTGCAGGCCGTTGATCAGGATGATCATCTGTCCAGGCGTCGCATAGACCAGACAAATATCCGGCGGGTTTAGCCGGCCGGCGGCGAGCGGGGATACCGCCATCGCGCGGTAGCTGCCGAAAGGCACGACGTCCAGCGCCTTCTGGCGCTTGCGCGCATCCTCGGCATTCTCATGCCAGACGCCGACATAGGCCTCACCGGCAAGCCACTTTTCGTCCTGTGGCGCAAGGCCGATCACGGCACGGCACTGCGCGCCGACGAGGTCTTCCGCCGTGATGCCCACAGTCCATCCCAACCGCGCCGCCATGCTCACGATCTGGTCGGTGGTGTGAACCGCCGTGGGCCGCCTGATCTTCGGTATCGCCGCCATTTCCTCCACCGAGGCAAACATCTTCAGGCCGATCGCCGTGGTCTTGAGCCGCAGCAGGCTATTGAGATCGGCCACCATGCCGGCCAGGTCGAACTGTTCGGGCGGGGTTTGCTGTTGCATGGCGTTAACTCCGAAAAGCTCGGCGCGGCTAGGCTGCCCGCCTGTGAAGAGCGATCCTAGCCTGATTGCCCCGCGGTTGCGACCGGCAGATCACGCCTGTTCCATCCCGCGGCGCAGGTTGCGCCCGAGTGATGCACGGACTTTGCCCCTCCGAATATGGAGGGCGCAGGGAAAGCTGGGCGCGCGACGCACCCGCAGCCTCGTATGCAAGATTGGAAAGCATACGAGCATAGTCACCACAGGTTCGCCGGACGTGCCCGGCCTTCCCTGCGCAATGGTTTTAACGGTTTCCTTCGAGCTCTCCCTGGTGACCGGGCTTTCTTGCCACCATCGCCTGCGAGATCATCACCCGCAAACTTGACGCCAGCGTCGGGGCGTCAGGACCACACGACTTCGCCGTCCGCGAGTGGCGTCGCTCGTCCTGCGCCGCCACCGCGTCCACCGCATCCCGCACCCAACGTCTTGACGATGCGCAACGCCCCTCCTGAGGGGCACGGGATGGTGCGACACATACAACTGATTTGCGATTCGGAAAACCCGAAATATTTTTGCAAAAGGGGCTGGACAAATGCGAAGCCCGAGGTGCGTCTGATTTGCCCGACGGGTCGTTTTGGGATCGTGAGGCTAACCGCAACCCGCCGTTTCGCCGGAGTATCGGTTTCGCGCTTGAGAGCGAGCCGATCGATCCAAGGCTTTAATAAAGCCGTCACGAAAAAGGGTGAAGGAGCGGTCAGGCGTTGACGATATCGGACGAGCTCCTACTTCCGACCGGGTCCCGGCAACAAGCTGTCGATCTTGCCGGTCGCCCAATAGGCCGTCAGACCCATCCATTCACGTACCGCGACATCGGCGACTTCCAATCCTTCAACCGCGATCGGCGAAAACATCAGGAGATCACTGGCCCCGCCGACCCGCCAGTCCACCGGATAAGGCTCCACCATGAATCCAGCCTTATGAAACAGACCGATCGAGCGCGGCATGTGAAAGGCCGAGGTCACCAGCAGCCATCGTTCACCGCCTCTCGGTTGAGCGATTGCCTTGGAGAATTCGGCGTTTTCCTGGGTGTTGCGTGAGTGCCGCTCGATCGTCAATCGCTCCCTGGCAATACCAAGGCTTTCAAGATTGGAAATGACAAAGTCGGCTTCCTTCACCGTGTCGTCCGAAACAAGGTTGGCATTTCCGCCGGAATACACGATGCGGGCGCCTGGATATCGGCGTGCAAGGATCGCGGCTGCGACGAGACGGTCGGCGGAGTGCGTAAACACCGCTTTGCCACGCGCGGCCGACAGCTCCGGGTCGATGGCTCCCCCGAGGACCACAATGCCGTCGGGCGCGCCGCGCGACTCGTCCCATGGCGGAAATCGCTGCTCGAGCGGATAGAGCAAGAGCTTTCCGAGCGGCGAAAATCCGCAGATCGCCAGAAGTACGACGGACACCGTGACTAGCTTGCGGCCGAGATGCGCCAATCGCGTGAACAGCAGGATCGCGCCGACCACGCCGGCGCCGATCAGGAAATTCGCCGGCAACAACACGATGCCGAGCGTTTTGGAAAGGAAAAAAAACACGAGAGGCCTCTTGGAATGTCTGGTACAGCGTCATACGCGACCCCTGCCCCAACCAGAAGCCCCGTCATGGCACATCATCACTTGCACGCGAGCCCCGAGACCTGCCACTGGGGCTTTTTCGAAGCGAAACTCAATCCCGTCCTGACCGTCGCCAGCGGCGACGAAGTCACCATCGACACGATCAGCGGCGGCCCGGAGGTGGTGCCGGACCGCAGCCGGTTTCACGTCCCGCCCGAACTCGCCGAGGTCCACGCCAAGAACGAGCGGATGGTGCCCGGTCATATTCTGACCGGCCCGGTCGCGGTTGCAGGCGCCGAACCCGGCGACGTGCTGGAAGTCGAAATCCTCGACGTCCGGCTGCGCCAGGACTGGGGCTATAACCTGATCCGCCCTCTTGCCGGCACGCTGCCGGACGATTTCCATGAATTCCGGCTGATCAACATCCCTCTCGACCGGACGCGGATGGTGGGCCGGTTGCCTTGGGGGCTCGATCTGCCGCTGGTGCCGTTCTTCGGCGTGATGGGCGTCACGCCGCCGCCGGCCTGGGGCCGCATCACATCGCTGATCCCGCGCGCGATGGGCGGCAATCTTGACAACAAGGAATTGACGCCGGGCGCCAAACTCTATTTGCCGGTGTTCGTGCCGGGCGCGCTATTTTCATGCGGCGACGGTCACGGCGTCCAGGGCGACGGCGAGGTCTGCGTCACCGCGATCGAGACTGCGTTGCAGGGGCGTTTCAAATTGACGCTGCGCAAGGATTTGCGCCTCGACTATCCCCGCGCCGAGACGCCGACGCATTACATGACGATGGCGATGGATCCCGACCTCGATCAATGCGTGGTGCGGGCGTTGCGCGATATGATCGCCCTGCTTGGCGAAAAGCGGAACCTGTCCCGCGAAGATGCCTACACGCTATGCAGCCTGGCCGCCGACCTTCGGGTGACGCAGACTGTCAACGGTTCCAAGGGCATCCATTGCATGATCTCGAAGGCCGTCGTTCACGGCTGAAATTCGCTTACCATGGCGCGAAATCACGCGAAAGTTCACCCTTTTAGGCCATTGGCTTCGCTCCGCCGACCGCGTACCGTGGCATCCGCCGGTCCCCGGGCACAGGAGAATGTTTAAGGAGATGGAGAGACGCCTGGCCGCTATCGTTTGCGCGGACGTCGCCGGTTATTCCCGCTTGATGGGCGCCGACGAGGCGGGCACGCATGCGACCTTCAAGGCTCATCGAAGCGCGATCTATCCGATCATCCTCAATCATGGCGGCCGGCTCGTGAAGAACACGGGCGACGGTTTCCTGCTCGAATTTCCCAGCGTCGTCGGTGCAATCGAATCCTCCGTCCAGATCCAGACGCTGATGGCGGAGCGCAACGCACAGCTCCCTGCGGATCGGCTGATGGAATTCCGCCTCGGCATTCACATGGGAGATGTGATGGCCGACGAGGACGAAGTATTCGGGGACGGCGTGAACATCGCCGTTCGCCTCGAGGCGGTGGCCGCTCCCGGCGGCGTCGCGGTATCGGGAAAGGCGTATCAGGAGGCCAGCAAGCATCTTAGCGTCCCCCTCGTCGATGCCGGCAGTCATCGTTTCAAGAACATCGAACAGCCGGTCCCGGTCTGGACCTGGGAACTTGAACGATCCGAAACACGCGAACGAGGGGCCAGGGAAACGACCGACCTGCCAACCCAGTATCGAACCGCGATCGTCGGGGTGCTTCCCTTCGTCAATCTCAGCGACAGTGCCGATGAATATTTTTCCGACGGGCTGACGGAAGATTTGATCCATGCGCTGTCGCTGCAATCGTTTTTCCGGGTGCTGAGCAGAAACGCGACGTTTTCGTTCAAGGGCAAGAGCCTGAGCACCCGCCTTGTCGCGCGCGAGATCGATGCGACCTATTTGATCCAGGGCTCCGTCCGGCGCGCCGGATCCAAGGTTCGCGTCACCGCCGAGCTGATAGCGCCGGAGAAGGGCGAGCAATTGTGGACCGGCCGATATGATCGGGACATCGGCGATCTGTTCGCGATGCAGGATGAGATCACCACGAGCCTGTGCGCGGCGCTGTCCCCGGAAATATACCGAGCGGAGGCCTGCGCTCCCATTCGATCGCCTGCGACCGACCTGACGGCGTGGGATCGGTTCCTGCGGGGTCTGTCGCACTATTATCGGCAAACCAAGGCGGATTTCGAAGCCTCGATCGCGTTGTTCAGGGAGGCCATTGCGCTCGATCCCGAGCTTTCAATCGCGCGCGCTTATCTCGCCACCATTCTGACGCAAGGCGTGCACTTCGGATGGATCCGGAGCACCCGCGAATTGTGGGCCGAGGCGATGAGCCTGGCGCAAAGCAGCGTCAGACTCGATCCGCGCTCGTCATTCGCGTTTTCCATCCTGTCCTATATGCACGCGATGGAGGGGCACCACGAGGAAGCGCTCGATGCCGGACGAAGGGCGGTCGAGTTGAATCCGTACGACATGGGCGCCCGCGGCGTGCTTGGCATCTGCCACCTCTTTATCGGCGAGCATCGACAGGCCATCGAACTATTCTCAACGGCCGTTCAGCGCGGCAATACTGACCCCAGATTTCAATGGGGCGTCTTCAATGCGTTCAGCCATTATCTACTGCGGCAATATGATGCGTCGCTATCCTGGGCGCGCGAAGTCCTTTATTTGAATCCCAATCATCTTCAGGTGCTCGCGGTGCGGGCGGCCGCGTTGGCACAGCTCGATCGAACCGAAGAGGCAGCGCAGGCTGCGGAAGTGTTGTTGAACGCGTTTCCCGGCTTTACCGTCGAGCGGCACTTGAAGAATTTCCGGTGGAAGAACCAGGCCGACACCGCCCATTATCGGGAGGGACTTTTGAAAGCCGGGGTGCCCTTGAACAAGGTCAATTTTGCCGAGCCCGCGTCAAAGCGCTCCGCCTGACACGCATTGGCGCCTTGAACGGCCAAAGAAGCTTCCGTGCCGAGACAGATGCTCACCGCTTATTGCGGGCCGTCTGTTGACACCGGTCTGGATTCCGCCAAAGCTCGGCTACACCCTGAGGTGGAGTACTGCTGCCAAGTTCGCGTTATCCAATTCATCCCCCGCATCAGATCGAATGCCCAGTTTCACGTTTCTGTAGTTTGAGGATTGAGGTCCATGCAAGATGACCGCACCGGTTCGCCTGCGCCCGCCCCGCAGGTCCCCGTGTCGCCCAATAATCCCTGCCCCTTCCTGCGCGCGCTTGTAGCCGGCGGCTTCGTCGGCGGACACGTGGTGCCGCTGCCCGAGCTTACCGGGACGATCGAGGCGGCGACCGGCGAAAAAGGACTGAAAGAAAGGCTTGCTGGGCTCGAGATCTATATTGTCGCCCTCGTCGCCAACGGCCTCAGCCCTCTGCGCCTGTTACGAAGCTGGTGGTCTGGGGCGGTGCTCGACGAGTTGCGCAACGGCCCGCTGGACAAGCATGGCGTCGGATCGCGCATCCTCAACGCGGAAGGCCAGGTAGACCAAGCAGAGATCGCCAGATTGGCCGAGTTCGGCAAGGACTGCCGGGACCCATCCGGCGGGACCGAACGCGGCCTGACGAGCGCGGAAATTGTGACCTATATGAACGCAAATTTCGCACGCGCCAAGGATATCAGGCGCTGGTACGACCGGCTGCTGATGAACGGCGAATGGCCGGTCTTGCTGAACATTATGGGCAGGGGCGAAGGCAGCGAACGCTACCTCAGTGTCGCAGAGGTCCGCACGCTCTTTGTCGACCGGCGACTCCCTGAGCGGATTGTGGCGCGCATCAAGGCGCGGCCCGCGCCCGCAAGCGGTCCCCTTCGCATGCTCGGCAAGGCCGCGCTTGCACTTGTCGGCTTTGTCTTGGTGACGATCGTCGCGATCGCCGAATTCCCCGACCAGGTCGGGGCGATCATACCGCCGCTTGCGCAAATTCTGCCCCCTCCGTTACCTGAGCTCCCGCCCACCGAAGAGGCGCGCTGGCTTGACCAGAACTGGTCGACGGAAGACCGGCACTGGTTTCATCACGCAAGTCAAGGCACCAAGACTTTCCCGGTGCCGTACGCCTGGTTTGTCGCGCTGGAACAACCGGGCATTCGCTTGTTCACCCGGCCGGGTCTGTTGAGGAACAGCGCTTATCTCGAACGGTTCGGCTTTCTCCCCAGCCCGAAAACCATCCATACCGACGAGGCCGGCTTGCACCGCTATGGCTACGCGTCGTCCGGCGCCAAGACGGAGCCGGCGCCCGCTTCCGTCGCGGGCTTGGCGCCGACACCGGCCGAGAATTTCGACGGCCTGCCGGTCGGTTTCGCCAGGCTGACCGGTGCCCCCAATCCCACGACGGGTCAGCCCGAACCCGACATGATCGGGTTAACCTGTGCGGCCTGTCACACCGGAAGCATCCGCTACAAGGGAACCAACGTGCGCTTCGACGGCGGTGCTGCGATGGTGGAGCTAAAAAAGCTCGAACTCGCAACCGGGCTATCGATCGCCTACACTCTGAAGGTACCAGGCCGTTTCGGGCGTTTCGCGACGCGTGTGCTCGGTCCCGGCGCAAGCGAGACCGAGCGTGGCAAACTCAAACAGCAGTTAGCAGCCATTGGCCAATTCCTGCTCGATCAGAAAAACATCTACGACGAGACCATCGCCGCCAAGAAGACGGCGGACGGGAAACCGCAGAAGGATACCGAGGAGGGGTTCGGGCGGCTCGACGCACTCAATCGGATCGGCAATCAGGTTTTCTACACTGATCTGGTGCTGAGCGGCCTTTCCGGATTCGAAAACAACCTCCACGCCCAGGACGCGCCCGTCAGCTTCCCGCCGATCTGGACCGTGCCCTGGTTCCTGTGGGCACAATACGACGCCTCCATCGAGCAGCCACTGATCCGAAATGCGGGCGAGGCATTGGGGGTTTCGGCCCTCGTGAATTTCTCTCCCGATGCCCCTCACGAGGCCCTCTTCCGCTCTTCGGTTGCGGTCGAAAATCTCGCGCGCATCGAAGCGATGCTGCGCGGCCCCGATCCTTCCGGCCAAAATCCAAAGGGCTTCGGTGGATTGAAACCGCCAAAATGGCCAACCGAAATCTTCCCCAACGATCCCCTGTGGAAGATCGAGCCGGCGCGCGTATCGAAGGGACGGGCAATTTATGCGGAGATCTGCGTTGAATGCCATCTTGGACCGGTCAACGACCCCGTGTTCGACACGCAATTCCCGGGCAAGAGCTTCTGGAACTCGGAACATTGGGATTCCAAAGTGCCGGTGTTGAAGGAGGTCCAGAAGGGCGTCGTCGGCATGGGCACCGACCCCGGCCAGGCCAATGTTCTCGGATCGCGTCAGGTGGCCGTTCCCGGCTTCCTCGACATGCAGCCCGCGCGAGACCTGGGCAAGGTCTGGGGATGCACGGGCTTGCCGTCCTCGCCCTCAACCGAGATGCCGTATTCCATCGCGCTGATGATCGCCGTTGACCTCGTCAGCAGGAAATGGATGGACGATCGCCACGTTTCGGAAACCGATCGCGCGGCGCTGTGGGGAACGCGAAAGAACTGTCCGAACCCCGCACCTGGCCTGCACTACCGCGCGCGCCCGCTAAACGGCGTCTGGGCCACCGCGCCATATCTTCATAACGGTTCGGTCCCCTCGCTCTACTGGATGCTAAGGCCGGCGGCCGAGCGGCCGACGCAATTCTGCATGGGCTTGCGCGACTTCGATCCGCAGCACGTCGGGTTTCGCGTGAACGCCAACGAAACCGCAAAATGCAAGAACGGCGAAACCTTGTTCTCGGCGACGAACTCCGACGGCTCGGCTATTCCAGGTAACAGCGTTCGCGGCCACTCGCTGGAGGGAACGCCGGGGTCCGACAAGCCGGGCGTTATCGGCCGCATGCTGACGGAGGAAGAGCGGTACGATCTGATCGAATATTTGAAGACGCTCTAGTTGTGAACTTTCAGGAGGTTGTCCATTCCGCGCTGACCCGTGCGTCGCGCGTGTTCGCCCCGTGTCTGGCCTCGGTGGGCGCGGTCCCTTGGAAGATTGTCGGATGATCGTCTAGTTCGACGTGCTGCCGGCCTTGGTTCGCTTCGCGGGAGGCTCCTTCGCAGCGGCGGATTTTGGCGCTTCGACGGCGCGCGCGCCGCCCCATGGGTCCGCCGGCGGCTGATCGGGAATGTTGCCGAGCGAGCGCCTATAGGCGTTCTCGCCAGCCTTTTCCTGCTCAATCTGCGCCGGTGACTTGGGCGGTTCCGTCGGCGCCGCGGGAGCGCCGCGCTGCGCGTAAGCGGATCCGGCCATCAACAACGCGACCATGGCTGCTAGAAAAACTCTCATGCCAAGCTCCCTCAATTTTTCCCCTTCATATCACCGCGCTCCCGTCCGCGCCAACAAGACACTTGGTTGAACTCTCAGGCATCTTTAGGGCCGCGCCGCTAGCCACCCGAGATGAGAGACCGCCGACGGCTCAAGAGCGAATCGGTCGGTCAGGTACGCACCCCGGATTTGCCGATCGGTCCGACCGAAAGGGCCCGTCGAAAGCGCGAACTCCCGCGTAAGGGTATCATTGTAATGTCCGGCTCGAACTCTCGCGCGCTTAATTCTGGCGCGCCGCGGAAGCCGTGAAGCCGGCCCAGGTGAGATAGAGCCCAAGCACCAACGCCGGCGCGAGGTAAAGAAGATAACGCTCGCCATAGTGCATCTGATGCAGCATTCCGGTGAGCCCACTGGACGAGAGCAGAAGAAGAAAAAGCCCCTTGGCAAGAATCAACCACCCCAACAAGGTGACCGCCACCGGCAGCGCCCCTCCGGACCAGACGTTGTGACCGACCACCATCGCGACGCCCATCGCCAGACTGATGATGCCGTAGCTGAGCATCACCGGGCCGTCCGTGGCTGTGGCTTCGATCACCGCCCCGCCGCGCACCGCGAAACAGGCCACAAGCAGGATCGTGAAGAGACCGATCGATCGCGCAAGAAAGACGGTTAGTCGGGACATGTGAACCTCCGCTGTATCCGATGATGCCGCAATCCCAAACATGGAGACAGGAACTACACGTTCCAATCTGGAGCCAGAACCGGCTGCAGATCTGGCGGCCGTCGCCCAGGAAAGCGCCGCCAGCCGATGAAACATGCTAGGCTTAATCTGCGCAATCGATCAGCCATGAGGCGGAGCGCCTGACCAAATGCGAAAGATCGGGTTAAAAGCCCTGGTAGCAATTCTGACGATTGGACGCCGTTCAAGAAAACATTTCGACTGGACGCTGGCGATCGCGATATTCTCGACGATTGTCACCGTCGGCCTGGTCGCGCTTTATATATGGCAAAGCAGGACCGCGTTCCACTGATGCCGTGCAAGTGGCTGGTCAATCAGCCAGCGACACTGCCCGCATCGGCGGAGTCCGCAGCAGCTTTGTAGTTGGCGGCGGATGCCGGCTTTGGCCCCTTGATTGGGGGCCCCGACGCGTCCTCGTCAGACTCCGCCGGCAGGTTCATCGCCGCGGCCATCTCATCAAGAACCACGTCGTATTCCCCCGTGGCCTCCGCCGTTTGGATTTCCGTTCTTCGCGGAGCCACCGCCGGCGAGTGCGCAAGATCCAGCGCCCTATGATCGAATCTGACCCGCTCCAGTCTCTCTCCGACAAACCAGACGCAAAGCACGCCGGTAATCTTGTTGTCGTCGAAAATATCGGTGTTGACCGTATCGGCCGTCATGACGGGACCGCCGGATTTCAGCACGACAAGATCGCCTGACTTTATGACGGTCATTGGCAAAACCCATAGGTCAGAGCGGCGAATCGAGTTCGATCGCATTGCAACGATAACAAATCGTCGCAACTTTATCCTCCCGACAGGGCGATGGTGAGACGGACGTCTCGCGTTTATCTCGCTACAGGCTCTCCCCGCATCTCGAATAGCGTTGCACGCGGGACACGGCGCGGGCCAATTCGAAGACTTCGATGCCCCACCAAATAGCGCTGCCACCGTGTCGTAAAATTTTAATTTAAACTATCACGATGAACTGATTCGCGGCATGAACATTGCTTCGAACGAACCGGCTGGAAAACTCAGGAGTGCGGCATGAAACGCCTCGTCCTTTGTACAGCGTTCGGTTGCTTGATGAGCGTTGCGAGCGCCCGTGACTTCGGGCAGTGGGAAGGGACAGATCCGCAGATTCGCGAATGGTACCAGGCGCTGATGCAGCCGGATAATCCCGCTGTCTCATGCTGCGGCGAAGCTGATGCGTACTGGGCAGATTCGTTTGAAGTTGATGGCGACAGATATGTCGCCATCGTCACCGACTCGCGCCCCGATGAACCGCTACGCCGCAAACACGTCGATGTCGGAACAAAGATTGTCGTGCCGAACCACAAGCTGAAATACGACCAATCCAACCCGACCGGTCACGGGATCATTTTCCTGAGCCGAGGCGATTACGTGTATTGCTACGTCGCCCCCGGTGGCGTCTGATTCTGCGCAGGGATGCCGGCGCGCGCGGCGGATTGCTGCGCGCCGGACTTTCCTCCCTCCAGCAGCCCATTCCATCATCGCCGCCGAGACCTGGCGCTAGCTTGCCCGTCCCTCTCGCCGGCGGAAGCAGCAGCAACGCTCGCCGCGGTTTTCGTCCGGCCTCAACTGATAAGGCCGCCAAAATTACCCGGCAGCGCCTTAAAGATCGCGGAATACCTCGGGCCGATCGGTGTTCCGACCTAACACGGTAGGGAACCCGGCCACCTGTATTGGCCGCAACGGAACATGGGAGGAGCTATGATAAGGCTTTCGCACACTTATGGACGTCTGGCGCTCGGTTTTGCGGCGATGGCGTTGGTCTCGACATCCGCCCTTGCGGAAGGCACCCCAGCGCGGGTGCGCGGGACCGTCGTGAGCCTCGACGGCTCTAAACTCGTCGTTCACCCCAAGGAGGGCAGCGACGTCACCATCAACCTGGCCGACAAGTTTGCTTCGCTGGCCGTCGTCAAAGCCTCGTTGGCGGATATCAAGGAAGGCACGTTCATCGGCACGGCGACCGTAACGCAACCCGATTCAAGCCTGAAATCGCAGGAAGTCGTGGTGTTTCCGGACAAGATGCGCGGAACCGGTGAGGGCCACTACCCCTGGGATTTCGGTCCCAAGAGCATGATGACCAATGCAACCGTGGCGAACGCCGTGAAGGGCGTGAACGGTCAGACCGTAACGGTCACCTATAAGGGTGGAGAGAAGAAAATCGATATTCCCGCCGACGTGCCGGTCGTTGCCCTTGTCCCGGCCACCAAGGAGGAAATCAAACCGGGTGCCATCGTGTTCGTGCCATCACAGCGTCAGCCGGACGGATCCCTGACCAGCGGGGCAGTCCTTTTCGGCAAGGATGGCCTGACACCGCCGATGTAGAGGCTAGAGGCATTATCGGTTCTGATTGAATCAGAACCGAGGCTCTAGATTCTTGTTTTGACGCGTTTTCTTCACGCGAACCGGTATCCACCCGCGGATCAAGTCCGAGGGCATGATTCGCTCGAAAACGCATCTAGAGGCAGATCGAAGGCGGAGCATCGAGCTCCGCCTTGCCGTCTGCCGTGTCGGCCCGCGAGCGAGCGAAGATGCGAATTCCCGGGATTCAGTCAGTTAGGTGGTCGGAGCGAGAGGATTTGAACCTCCGACCCCTAGTCTCCCAGACTAGTGCGCTAACCGGGCTGCGCCACGCTCCGATGCCGTTCCCTTAGCTTCGATCAGGCCGGCGCGCAAGACGCGCGACAAGTGGGAAAATACCGGTTCCGCGAGAGAGCAACCGGCTAGACGTCCTTGAGCGCGGCATCGAGCAGTTTGCGGCAGGAGATCAAATCCTCCAAAACGGACTTCAACCGCACCAGATCAACCCCAGGCGCCAGGTCGGCGACGCCCGGGATCGGATCTTCCTCAAACGCCTCGGAATTTCGTACCCCACCGCCATCACCACGGGCGAGGCGGGGAATCCCGCTCTCCTCCGCGCTGTCATAATCGTCGTCGTCAAGATCGATGGGCGAAGCCTCGTCGTCATCAAATTCCAGGATGCTTTGCCCTATCACCTCTTCAATCGCGCCGAACGACGCTATTGCCGAGGCGTCCGCCAACCGCTGGACCGACGCAATGCCGTGCTCCTTGAGAATGCGCTGCACCCCACGGATGGTGTAGCCCTCGCCGTATAACAGCCGGCGGATGCCCCGGAGCAGATCGACATCGTCAGGACGGTAGTAGCGGCGGCCCCCGCTCCGCTTCATCGGCTTGATCTGGGAGAACCGCGTCTCCCAGAACCGCAGCACGTGCTGGGGAATGTCGAGGTCGTCTGCGACCTCACTAATGGTTCGGAACGCATCCGGCGCCTTGTCCAAATGCCGGCTCCTCTATGCTCGCGGGGATTGACGGCTCTAGCCGGCCTTGCCTTCGCCGTTGCCGGTGTTGTGACCGTTGATACGTTGCTTCAGAATGGCCGATGGCTTGAACACCATCACCCGGCGCGGCGAGATCGGGACCTCGGTGCCGGTCTTGGGATTGCGCCCAATTCGTTGGCCTTTCTTTCGCACCATGAACGAGCCGAACGAGGAAAGCTTCACCGTCTCACCTTTCTCCAGGCAATCGGTGATCTCCTTCAGTACGAGCTCGACAAAAGCGGATGATTCCGTGCGCGAAAGCCCGACCTTCTGGTAGACGGCCTCGCACAGATCAACACGTGTGACGGTTTTTCCGGTTCCGGTCATCGCCTGCCCCAACTATCGGCGAACAAAATTTTCGTGTCTGAAATTAGGTGCCTACGTGCGGATGTCAACAGCGCTCATCAATGCAATAGCATGAAAGAAGACAGCAAAGTATATAGATTTTTTTACGCAACGCTTACCAACGGACCAGTGCCGAACCCCAGGTAAAGCCGCCGCCCATGGCTTCGAGGAGCACCAGATCGCCCTTCTTCACACGCCCGTCGGCCACCGCAACCGAAAGCGCCAGCGGAATCGAGGCGGCCGAGGTATTGCCATGCAAATCGACCGTAAGCACCACCTTCTGCGGCGCAATATGCAACTTGTGCGCCGAAGCATCGATGATTCGCTTGTTGGCCTGGTGAGGCACAAACCAATCGATGTCCTCGGCCGTGGTGCCGGTGGCTTCGAAAGCGTCGACGATCACGTCGGTGATCATGCCGACGGCGTGCTTGAATACTTCGCGGCCCTCCATCCGGAGATAACCCACGGTGCGGGTCGAGGATGGACCGCCATCGACGTAAAGTTTCGACTTGTGCCGCCCGTCCGAGCGCAGATGGGTGGTCAAGACGCCCCGGTCGGAGGGTAGGCCGGGTTGTGGCTGGGCATCCAGCACGACGGCGCCAGCGCCGTCACCGAACAGTACGCAGGTGCCGCGGTCGTTCCAGTCGAGAATTCGGGAGAACGTCTCAGCGCCAATCACCAGCGCACGCTTGAACGCGCCGGTTCGCAGAAAGTTGTCGGCGGTGGCGAGCGCAAAGACGAACCCCGAACACACCGCCTGCAGATCGAACGCCGCGCCGTGATGGATGCCGAGCCCATCCTGGACCGCCACCGCCGTCGCCGGAAAGGTGTTGTCGGGCGTCGAGGTCGCCAACACAATCAGGTCGATCGACTGAGCGTCTATGCCGGCGTCGGCAAGCGCGGATCGCGCGGCATGCAGGGCCAGATGCGAGGTGAACTCACCCTCGGCCGCAATATGACGCTGCCGGATACCGGTACGCTGCACGATCCATTCATCGGAGGTGTCTATTCGCGCCGCGAGTTCGGCATTGGTCAGGATCCGCTTTGGCAAATAGGAGCCGCAGCCGAGCACGACCGAGCGTATTGCAGTCACGAGGCAGCCTCCTGCACGGTCAGCATTTGATTGATCTTGTTGAGGAGATCGTAGTGGACCATCTCATAGCCAACATCGACGGCGGAGGCAAAGCCTTCGGCGTCGATTCCGCCATGGCTCTTGACGACGATTCCGTTCAAGCCGAGCACCACGCTGCCATTGGATTTGGAGGGGTCGAGCTTGTCGCGCAGCGCCTTGAAGGCATTTTTGGCAAGAAGATAACCGATCCTCGAACGCCAGGTCTGCGACAGCGCCGCCCGCAAGAATTCGGTGATCTGGCGCGCGGTGCCTTCGGCGGCTTTCAATGCGATGTTGCCGGAAAATCCTTCGGCAACGATGACGTCGGCGGCCCCCTTGCCGATGCCGTCGCCCTCGACGAACCCGATATATTCGAGCTGGGGAAGGTTCATCGCGCGCAGCAACTCCGCCGCCTCGCGAATTTCCTCGCGGCCCTTGATCTCCTCGACGCCGATATTGAGCAGCCCGACCGTCGGCCTTTCGAGACCGAACAGCACACTCGCCATGGCGCTGCCCATCACGGCCAGCGCCACCAGATGATGCGCATCTCCGCCGATGGTGGCGCCGAGGTCGAGGACCACCGAATCGCCGCGGGCCGTTGGCCATATCGCGGCCAGCGCCGGCCGGTCGATGCCGGGCAGCATGCGCAGGCAAAACCGCGCCATCGCCGCCAGCGCACCGGTATTGCCGGCGGACACCGCGACATCGGCCTCGCCTTTCTTGACGGCGTCGATCGCCAGCCACATCGACGAGGTCTTGCGCCCGCGGCGTAACGCCTGGCTGGGCTTGTCGTGCATGCTGACGGCGACATCGGTGTGAATGACGCGGGAAGCTGCTTTCATCGCCGGATAATGCGCCAATTGCGCGTCGATCACCGCTTGGTCACCGAACAGAAGGAATTCGGTGTCGGGATGTCGGGTAAACGATATTGCGGCGCCGGGAATGACGACCGATGCGCCGACGTCGCCACCCATGGCGTCAAGCGCAATTCGAACCCTTTGAGGCATGAACGTCCCGGAAACCTGATCTCTTGCGGACTTGTAGTGCTGATAGCGCTGAGCCGCGGAAATCGCCGCGGTAGCGGCGATCGGCGAAGCGCTGCGCTAAGCCCCCCGGCTGGGCCGCGACAATAGCGTTTCCCCGCCCCGACACAACCTCTTGACCGCTCCCCTTTGCTCGTCAGGGAGCACCGGGACAGAATCGAAAAATATCAGTAACACTAGTAATTTCAATAACCTAATTTGAATTCTGCGCACGGCCTTCGATTTGTTCCTCCCCAAGCTCTATGGGCGTCCTTCAATCACGCTTGCAACCTTTTCCTCCCTTGGGGGAGCGGGGCTGCCGCGTCGAGCCAGGGGGGCTGGCCTGAACCTGCAGCGCCTTGAGCGCCGCAAACGGGTGATCGGCAGGATCGACGGTCTCCGCGGGCGGTTCAAAAACGGCATCTGGCCTGCGCGGATAGGGGTCGACCGCAAGAAACAAAGCATCGGTCGCAAGGCGGCCGAGATCAATCGCGCCATTGACGATCGGCTCCGGCGGATCGGGAATCTCTGCATCAGTTTCGGCGGCGTCATCGACCAAGTCGGACAGGTTCGGAATTTGCTCAGGCGGCGCGAACATCAGATCGATGGGCTCGTCGATCTCGTTCTCGATCGGATCGAGCGTCACCACGCAATTCTGCCCGATCCGCGCCGTTACGCGACCTGTGATATGGACACGGCCATCGCCTTTGAGAGTCATGTCGAAGGACGCGTTCGCCGATTTGATTTCGCGCAAGCCGGCGACTGCGGCCATCGCCTCGCGCACGATCGGGTCTGCCTCGAGGTCACGATGCAATCCGTTCTCCGGTATTTGCAAGACCGTGATGGGGACACTCCAGGGATCTGTCGTGTTCGTCATTCGCTTAAGATCGCCTCCGTCTTTGTCGTGTTGCCTGTCTCGGCCGGCAAGGGAAACGTCCAGGCGGCGCCCAGCAGCGTCACCTCGTTGAGACCGGCCAGAGTTGCGATGGCTGTTTCGACATAGGTAGCGAGCCGTCGCGCGTTTTCCATGCCCCTGCCATCGAGGACATTTTTGCACAGCGCCTGCGCGAGCGGCTCCGCGCCGGAGGCCAGCGCGAGATCATAGGCCGCCGCCCGGCCGTAAAACGCTTCCCCGAAAGCCTGCATACGCTTGGGAACCGTGAGGTCGCCGACACCCATTTCCCTTAAATTGGCGTCCATATCGTCGCAAAAATGATCAAAAAGCCGCTGCGAAACGTTGGCCGCGCCATCTGCGGACCTCAATCGTCGCAATACCATCCACAAATGCAGCACAAGCAGGTCAAAACGAGCGTTAACCGTGTCCGGCACGTCCAAATCCCTGTAGAACAACGGTTCTCGCGCCTGCGTCACGATCGTGCCATAGATGGCCTCGATGGTGCCGCGCTGGGGCGTCCGGGGTTTTCTGAAGTGGTTGAACGGCCAAAGCATCGTGGGTTCCGCAAGCGGACCCTCCGGGCCCGCGTCTGTTGCAATCGAACGTGCTGCCGGGTACGTCAACGCCTCACGCGACGCAAGGGGATGGGACCAGTTCCGGAATGACCGATTCCAATCAGACAACTGCTCGCCCTGGCCCGGCGAAACGCCGGCCGACCGTGCGAACCGTCGCGGCAATCGCCCTCGTATGCGCGGTGCTTGCAGGTTGCAGTGAACAGTTCCAGAAGGGCTACATTCTTCCGCCCGGTGCGCTGGAGCAGATTCCCATCGGGGCAAGCCAGGACCAGGTTCTGATCGTGATGGGAACGCCGTCCACCGTGGCAACCCTCAACGGCGAAGTCTTCTACTACATTTCGCAGCGCGCCAGCCGTCCGGTCGCATTCATGACCGACCAGATCGTCGATCAGCGCGTGATCGCGATCTATTTCGACAAGAATCGCCAGGTGCGGCGGCTCGCCAATTACGGGCTTAAGGACGGCAGGATCTTCGACTTCATCAGCCGGACGACGCCGACGTCGGGTGCGGAGATCAATTACGTTGCGCCGCTTTTCAAGGCGATCAATGTGGGTCAGGGCCAGTAAGCGACCCGAGGCTCAAGCTGTCTCGCCTCCGGCAAGAAAAGCCATCTGCGAATTCAAAACCCCGCGGCTCTACCGCGGGGTTTTGGTTTTAATCGTGCGCGTCCTGGTCAGTGCGCCAGGATCGCCAGCAGCAACAGCGCCACGATGTTGGTGATCTTGATCATCGGGTTCACCGCGGGGCCCGCCGTGTCCTTGTAGGGGTCACCGACGGTATCGCCGGTCACCGCCGCCTTGTGGGCGTCGGAGCCTTTGCCGCCGTAATGGCCGTCCTCGATGTATTTCTTGGCATTGTCCCAGGCGCCGCCGCCGGAGGTCATGGAGATCGCGACGAACAGTCCGGTCACGATCACCCCCAGCAGCATCGCACCGACGGCCGAGAACGCCGCCGACTTTCCAGCGGCGCCGCCCCCGGCAATCCAATAGATCGCGAAGTAGACGAAGATCGGAGAGAGCACCGGCAGCAGCGACGGAATGATCATTTCCTTGATCGCCGCCTTGGTCAAAAGGTCGACCGCCTTGCCGTAATCCGGCTTGTCGGTGCCCTGCATGATGCCGGGCTTTTCGCGGAACTGACGCCGCACTTCCTCGACGATCGCGCCGGCCGCGCGGCCGACCGCCGTCATACCCATCGCACCGAACAGGTAGGGCAACAGGCCGCCAAACAACAGGCCGACGACGACGTAGGGGTTGTTCAGCGAGAAGTCGGGCAGCACGCCCTGGAAATACGGAAACTTCACGCTATTGGCGATGAAGTATTTCAGGTCTTCATTGTAGGCCGCGAACAGCACCAGCGCGCCGAGGCCGGCGGAACCGATCGCATAACCCTTGGTCACCGCCTTGGTGGTGTTGCCGACGGCGTCGAGCGCGTCGGTGGCTTTACGGACTTCCTTGGGCAGACCGGCCATTTCGGCAATGCCGCCGGCATTGTCGGTGACCGGACCGAAGGCGTCGAGCGCCACGATCATACCGGCCAGAGCCAGCATCGTGGCGGTCGCAATCGCGATGCCGAACAGGCCGGCAAGGCTGTAGGTGACGAGAATGCCAGCGATGATCACCAGTGCTGGACCTGCGGTTGCCTCCATCGAGATCGCCAGGCCCTGGATCACGTTGGTGCCGTGACCTGTGACCGACGCGGCAGCGATCGACTTGACCGGGCGATGCTCGGTGCCGGTGTAGTATTCGGTGATCCAGATGATCAAGCCGGTGACGACGAGGCCGACGACGCCGCATTCGAACAACGCCATGCCGGTGAACTTGACGCCGGCCAGCGGACCGAAGCCGACCAGCCAGTAGATCACCCCGGCGACGCCCGCCAGCGACAAGATACCGGTCGCGAGCAAACCCTTGTACAGCGCCCCCATGATCGACTGGTTGGCGCCAAGCTTTACGAAGAAGGTGCCGGCGATGGAGGTAATGATGCAGACGCCGCCGATCGCGAGCGGCAGCGTCATCATGTTCATCAGAAGCGGCGAGGTCGCGAAGAAGATCGCGGCGAGCACCATGGTGGCGACCGCGGTCACCGCATAGGTCTCGAACAGGTCGGCGGCCATGCCGGCGCAGTCGCCGACATTGTCGCCGACATTGTCGGCAATGGTGGCGGGGTTGCGCGGATCGTCCTCGGGAATGCCAGCTTCGACCTTGCCGACGAGATCGCCGCCGACGTCGGCGCCCTTGGTGAAGATACCGCCGCCGAGACGCGCGAAAATCGAGATCAAGGAAGCGCCGAAGCCCAGCGCCACCAACGCATCGACAACGGTGCGGCTGTTCGCGGCAAGATGCAGCGAGAAGGTGAGGAAGCCGAAATAAAGGGTGACGCCGAGCAAAGCCAGACCGGCGACGAGAAGGCCGGTGATGGCGCCCGCCTTGAAGGCGAGTTCAAGTCCGCTGGCAAGCGAGGTGGTGGCGGCCTGTGCGGTACGGACATTGGCGCGCACTGAAACGTTCATGCCGATAAAGCCGGCCGCGCCCGACAGCACCGCGCCGATCGCAAAGCCAGCGGCAACCAGCATGCCGAGGAAGTAGGCGAGCAGCGCGAAGATCACGATGCCGACCATCCCGATCGTCAGGTACTGCCGCCGGAGATAGGCCTGCGCGCCTTCGCGCACCGCAGCCGCGATTTCCTGCATCCGGGGATTGCCGGCATCGGATTTCATAACGGATGCCGTCGCCCAGATGGCGTAAACGATGGAAAGCGCTCCGCAGAACACAATCGCCCATAATGCTGTCATTGAATTTGCCTCAGATCTACCTTGATGCTCACCCCACGCCGGGCGCCGCGGAAGCGGCGGGCGCATATAAAGAGTGCCCGCCCTGCCCAAAAGGGTGGCCTCAAATCGGCCGGGACCATGCCAAAATCATTTCCCCGGCGCAACGCCACGGCGGGCTAAAATGGTCGATTTCGGCAGGTATTTGCGCCCGTGCTGTTGGTTTTCTGGGAAATCCTAAAAATGGCTGTAGGACAGGCGAGATAGCCGCATTTCCCTGCCCTGCGCGTCGAGAAACTTCGGCGCCGACGCCGCGGCGATTACCATCCCGATCGAACTCACCGCGACCCCTGCGCCGGCGGCAGCTAGCGCAAACGCCTGGAAGCGAGCTTCCGGGATCGCGCACAAAATCTCGTAGTCGTCACCGCCACAGACCAATGCCTCCACGCCGACGGCGCCGGCTGCGAGCGCAGCCGCGGCGGCTGGCGACAGCGGAACGCTTGGCGCGTCAATGACGGCCGATACGTCGGAGGCGGCGCAAAGCTTGGCCAGATCGCCCGCAAGACCGTCCGAGACATCCATGGCCGCATGTGCGTGATCGCGCACCGCCTGGACCAGCTCGCAACGAGGCTGTGGCACCCGATAACGCGCAACCAGCATTTCTCGCGCAGCCGCATCGCCGGCAAGGGCTGCGGCCACCCTGCCCCCTCTGAGAATGTCGAGGCCGAGTACTGCATCCCCAATCGTCCCCGTCACCACGACGCGATCGCCCGGTTGGGCGCCGCTACGGTGCACCATCTTCCCCGGGGGGATGCGCCCGAACGCAGCGATTGAGATCATCAGGGGGCCCGGCGTTGAAACCGTTTCGCCGCCCATCAGCGGGCAGCCATATTGCTTGGCGTCCTCGCCGAGCCCGCGCGAGAAAAGCGTCAGCCAGGCCTCATCGGCGCTACGCAACGCCAGCGTCAGCAGAAAGCCCCCGGGCGTCGCGCCCTTGGATGCGAGATCGGAGAGATTTCTGCGCAGCGCCTTGCGCGCGACGGTGTCCGGCGGATCATCGGGAAGAAAATGCACGCCTTCGACGACGGCATCTGTCTTCAGCACGAGATCCTCGCGCGAGGGCTTGAGGATCGCCGCATCGTCGTTCAGATCGAAAGCGCCGGGATCGGTCGCCAGCGGCTTGAAATACCGCGCGATCAGCGCGTCCTCACCGGAGGGACCTGCACCGCTTGCCGTCATCTTAGCCACCTGCACGCGCAAATTCGTCGGCGCGGAACCGGCGGGCAATCTGGTCGAGTACCGCATTCACCATGCCGGTCTCCTCGGCTTCGACAAAGGCGTGCGCGACGTCAACATATTCCGACACAACGACGCGGCCCGGTACGTCCTTGCGATGCTCCAGTTCGTAGGCGCCGGCGCGCAACACCGCGCGCAGGATGGCATCGATCCGCTTCAGCGGCCAGCCCTTCGACAGCGCGTCGTCGATCAACGGATCGAGTTCGGCCTGATCGCGCACCACGCCCGACACGATATCGCGGAAGAAGGCCGCTTCCGCCGGCAGATATTTTTCGCCTTCGACTTCGCCGCCGAGCCAATGGCTTTCGAACTCCGCGAAGATATCGTTGATCCCGGCGCCGGCGATGTCCATTTGATAGAGCGCCTGCACCGCCGCGAGCCGCGCGGCACCCCGGCGGTTGGCCTTCCTTTCCGCGCCCTTTACTGGCCTCCTCCCCTGCAGCTTCTTGTCGTCGCTCATGATCCGCGCCGCGTCAGCCGGCGTTTGATCCGCAGCATGGCAATCGCCGCGCGCGCGGCGTCGCCGCCCTTGTTGAGCTCACTCGCGCGCGCTCGCGCCCAGGCTTGCGCTTCGGTGTTGACGGTGATGATGCCGTTGCCAAGCGGAATCTTCCTTGCCACGGCGAGGTCCATCAGGGCGCGCGAGGATTCCATCGACACGATTTCGAAATGGATGGTGTCGCCCCTGATCACGCAGCCGAGCGCGACCACCGCGTCGTAGGGCTTGCCGTTGTTCGCGGCGGCATCGAGCGCAATGGCGATCGCGGCCGGGATTTCGAGCGCGCCCGGGACAGTGATCACCTCATAGGCGACGCCGGCGGCCTTCAGTTCGGAAAGTGTGCCTTCCAGCAGCGCGTCCTGGATCTCGTCATAGAAGCGCGCCTCGACGATCAGCGCACGCGCGCCGGATACGTCGGTCTTGTCCTTTATTTGCGCGCGCCGCGCCTCTGTCATTTCCATCTCATTCTTCGATCGATCGGAGCGGGTTTTAGGCGCAGCCGCTTCCAAAGCCAAGGGCTTAAGCCTATGTCATTTCCGCAAGCCGCGCCGCATAACGCGCCATCAGGTCGACCTCGATATTGACCTCGCTGCCCGCTTTCCAGCCGCCGAGCGTCGTCACCTGAAGCGTGTGCGGAATAATCAGGACCGAAAAGGCGACGTCGTCGACGGTATTGACCGTCAACGAAACGCCATCGAGCGTCACCGAGCCCTTGGGCGCGATGAAGCGCGCAAGCTCGCGCGTGGTGCGCAGGTGGAACCGCGCCATGCCTGGCAAATCCTCGCGCTTCACGATGGTAGCGATCCCATCCACATGTCCCGCGACGATGTGGCCGCCGAGTTCGTCGCCGATCTTCAGCGCCCGCTCCAGGTTAAGCTTGGTTGCCACCGCCCAGCGCTTCGCGGTGGTCATTGCGAGCGTTTCGGCGGCGGCATCGACATCGAACCAAGTCTTGCCGCGCTCGTCGCCGGAGGCGACCACCGTCAGGCAAACGCCGTTGCAGGCGATCGAGGCGCCGTCGGCGATGGTGGCGCGATCGTAACGGCAGGAAATTCGCAACCGGTGCAACCGTCCTTGCGCGGTTGGCGTCAGGCTGACGATCTCGCCGATGTCGGTGACAATCCCGGTAAACATCAGATGCGCTCGTAGATGGTAAGGGTGTCGCTCTCGAGGCTTTCGCTAGCACGAACGCGAAAGCCGGGCGACTGCGTGAGCGACGTGAGCGGCATGCGCTCAAGCGCCGCGACGCCATCAGTGCCGATCGGCTGGGAACCTCGCAGCAGCCAGAACTCGTCGACGAGGCCCGCCGAAACAAAGGACGAGGCAACGCGCGCGCCGCCCTCGACCAGGAGCCGCGTGATGCCCCTTTCCGCCAGCGCATGCAGCACGGTCAGCAGGTCCAGTCCCGGTTTGGGCGCGGACGCAGCAGCGACACGGATCACTTGCGCGCCGGCGGCACCCAGCCTCATTGCCGAAGCCGCTTCCGCCAGGCTCGACGTCATTACCCACAATGGCATGGCGCGGGCCGAACGAACCAGCCGGCTGGTGCCTTGTATCCGCAAGGCGCGATCGAGCACCACCCGCACCGGCGAGCGCGCCTCCATGCCGGGCAGGCGGCAGGTCAGCAGCGGATCGTCTGACAGAACGGTGCCGACCCCGACCAGGATGGCGTCGCATTGCGCGCGCAACAGGTGCATCCGAGACTTTGCCGCCTCTCCGGAAACCGCCACAGGTTTGTGGCCGGCGGCCGCGATCTTGTCGTCGGCGGATACCGCAAGCTTGAGGATCACGTGCGGGCGCTTGTCGCGGACGCGCCTGAAATGCCCGGCGTGATCGTGCGCCGCCTCCGCGGCACCAAGCCCGATATCGACCGCAATCCCGGCAGCACGGAGCCTGGCATGTCCCTGCCCGGCCACCTCCGGATTGGGATCCTCGATGGCCGACACCACGCGCTTGATGCCGGCGACAATCACCGCGTCGGTGCAGGGCGGCGACTTGCCAAGATGTGAGCATGGCTCGAGGGTCACATAGAGCGTGGCGCCGCGGGCGGCCTCGCCGGCATGCGCAAGCGCCACGGGCTCGGCATGCGGACGGCCGCCGGCTTGCGTCCAGCCGCGCCCGACGATGACACCGTCCTTGACCACCACGGCGCCGACGGCAGGATTGGGCCAGGTGCGTCCCAGTCCGCGCCGGCCCAGCGCCAGCGCGAGCTGCATGAAACGCCGGTCGGCCGCCTTCAACTCTTTGGTTTTTTGGCCGAGCTGTTCTTCCAGAATTCGGAAGATCATTTGCGCAACAGGGCAATCCGCGCGTCGTCGTCGCCGGAGAGTTCGCCGAGCACCGCTTCAAAATCCTTGGCTTCGCGGAAATTGCGGTAGACGGAAGCAAACCGCACATAGGCGACGTCGTCGAGCTGGCGCAGATGCTCCATCACGATCTCGCCGATCGCCTCCGACGATATCTCGGCCTCGCCGCCGCTCTCGAGTTCCCGCACGATGGCCGAGACCATCTTCTCGACCCGCTCCGGATCGACGGGGCGCTTGCGCAGCGAAATTTGCAGCGAGCGCACCAGCTTGTCGCGATCGAACGGCACCCGGCGGCCGTTGCGCTTGATGACCGTGAGTTCACGCAGTTGCACCCGCTCGAAAGTGGTGAAACGGAAATTGCAGGCGACGCACACCCGCCGCCGCCGGATCACGGCCGAATCCTCGGTCGGACGGGAGTCCTTCACCTGGGTATCGAGACTGTTGCAGCTTGGGCAACGCATCCGGCCAAGACCCTATTGATAGATCGGGAAGCGATCGGTGAGCGCTTTAGCCCGTTCCTTGATGGCGGCTTCCACCAGCGGCGCCGTCCCATCCTTTGACTGCGCAACCGCGTTGAGCACTTCGGCGATCAGGCCGCCGACCTGCTTGAATTCGGCAACGCCAAACCCGCGCGTCGTGGCCGCCGGCGTTCCCAAACGGAGTCCCGAGGTAACGAAAGGCTTCTCTGGATCGAAGGGAATGCCGTTCTTGTTGCAGGTGATCGCCGCGCGAACCAGCGCCTTTTCCGACACATTGCCCTTCAATCCCTTGGGCCTGAGGTCGACCAGCATCAGATGATTGTCGGTGCCGCCGGAAACGATATCAAGGCCTTCGGCTCGCAGGCTTTCCGCCAGCGCCTTGGCATTCTCGACCACGTTCTTCGCGTAAATCTTGAAGTCGGGGCGCAACGCTTCGGCAAATGCCACCGCTTTCGCCGCGATCACATGCATCAGCGGGCCGCCTTGCAGGCCCGGGAAGACCGCCGAGTTGATTTTCTTGGCGAGCGCCTCGTCATTGCACAGGATCAGACCGCCGCGGGGCCCGCGCAGCGATTTATGCGTGGTGGTGGTCGTGACATGCGCATGCGGCACCGGCGAAGCATGGACGCCGCCGGCCACGAGGCCTGCGAAATGCGCCATGTCGACCATCAGATAAGCGCCGACGCGATCGGCGATCTCGCGGAAACGCTTGAAGTCCCAAGGGCGCGAATAGGCCGATCCGCCGGCGATGATCAGTTTTGGCCGCACCTGCTCGGCCTTCTTGGCGACCTCGTCCATGTCGATGATCTGATCGTCGCGGCGCACCGTGTAGTGCTGCGCATTGAACCATTTGCCGGAGATGTTGACCGGCGAGCCGTGGGTAAGGTGTCCACCGGCGGCGAGATCGAGTCCCATGAAGATATCGCCAGGCTGCAACAGCGCCAGGAACACCGCCTGATTCATCTGGCTGCCGGAATTCGGCTGCACATTGGCAAAACCCGCGCCGAACAGCTTCTTCGCCCGTTCAATCGCCAGCGTCTCGGCCACGTCGACCCATTCGCAGCCACCGTAATAGCGGTTGCCCGGATAACCTTCCGCATATTTGTTGGTCATCACCGAGCCCTGCGCTTCCAGCACCGCACGGCTGACAATGTTTTCCGATGCGATCAACTCGATCTCGTGGCGCTGGCGGCCCAGTTCGCCGCGGATGGCGGCGGCAATGTCGGGATCAGCCTGCTCGAGCGAGGCGGTAAAGAACGAGTCGGGCGCGGAGGCGGTCTTGGCGCTTAGGTGCGAAGAGCTCATGGTCGAAATATCTCCACCGCCGCAACCAGATCGGCAATCGCGGTCGGTCTCATATGGCGGTCGAAAGAGTGCTCGCGGGATACCACATCGCCCGGAAACGGCCAAGCGCTTGCGGTACCGGCTTGATATTTATGCAAGATATGGTGGGGATAGGTTCCACCAAGGGGCCGGGTTCGGATCAGCTCACCCCGTCGCGGTTGTAGATATCGTCGCGGAACTGGACCACGCCGTCAGGCGTCGCCCAGGCGGTTATGTAGACCCAGTAGAGCGGCAGCGGTTTTGCTACCTTGGCGTCCTTGCGCTCGCCGGACTTGATGACTTCGTCGATTTCGCCCCTCGACCAGCCGGGAGTTTCGGCCAGGATCCAGTACACCAGTTCGCGCACGTTCTGCACGCGCATGCAGCCGGAGGATGCGAACCGGAAATCCTCGCCGAACAGGTTCTTCGACGGCGTGTCGTGCATATAGACGCCGTCCGGACTCGGGAAGTTGATCCGGATCGAGCCGAGCGAATTGAAGTCGCCGGCGTCCTGCTTGAACTTGAAATTGACCGCTTCGGCCGAATACCAGTCGATCTGCGAAGGTTGCAGCTCGTTGTTCTTGCCATCGAAGATGCGGATGTGATTCTTGGTGAGATAGTCCGGCTCCGCCTGCATCTTCGGAATCAGGTCCTTGCGGATGATTGACACCGGCACGGTCCAGAACGGGTTGAAATTGATCTGCACGATCTTGCTCCGGATGTCCGGCGAGGGCCGGTCCGGCTTGCCGGCGACCGCGGTATGGCGCGTGATCGCGACGCCGTTTTCGATCGCCTCGATCTGCGCCGCCGGAATGTTGGCGACCACGATACGGCTGCCGAGATTGCCGGTAAGGCTCTTCAGCCTGACGGCATTGGTCCTGAGCTGCGCCAGGCGCGTTTGCGCCGGGACATTGAGCGCGCGAAGCGTCGCCTCGTGCACGATCCCATCGGCGTGCAGCCCGTGGCGGACCTGGAAGCGGCGCACGGCGGCGTCGACATAGGAATCGAATACCTGCGCCTCGCCGGAATTGAGCTCCAGATCGCCCGCGATCGACAGCCGCTCGCGCAGCGGCGGCACTACCGAACTCTTGACGCCGACCCGCAAGCCCTCGGCGGGAGGCACTTCCGGCCAGCCGCCTTTAGCGACGATGGCCTCGTACTGGGCGATCGAGGTTTGCGTGGTTTCCGCGGTCGAGGGCGAGAGCGTCGGAAGCGATTTCTTTGGAAGCCTGACGTTGCGGGAGGCGTTGTCAAAACCGCTGCCGAGGTCGTTTTCCTGATTTTCCCTGATCAACTTGTCGAGCAACTGGTCCGGGGTCGGACCCTCGGCCGCGAGCACGCCACGCGCCATCGCGCTCGCCGCCAGCGAAGTGCCGGCGGCCACAAGAAGCGATCTACGGGTCCAAGCGCTCATTCAAATGCGTTCCCTGCAGCGGCACTTCATAGCAAACCGATAAACCGCTGATAACCCTCAAAATTCTACCGTCGCTAACACGTGAAGGGGGAGTTAAGCACCGCCGCAGCTCCTGACGTCGTTGCGCAAGCTCCAGCTCTCTCCTGTCCTCAGATTTGTCGTCTTGTAAAGGCGCCCGCGCTCGTCGCCGGCCGGGCAATCCCTGGGAATTTCGACAAGGCACATATTGACCTTGTCAAAGATCTGAGACCGGGCGACGGCTCGGTCTTTCGCGACAGACACCTGAACGCCCGAGTTGCTGAAGCGGACGATGGTTCCTTTGTCTGCGCCCTTTTTGGACGCAGCGGGCGTCAAATCCGCGCCAAATCGATCCGTGATGGAGGTGATCGTCGTGTCGGCGCATTCGCCGAGCTTGGCTGGCAGGATGGAAATCCGTTCGGTCCCTGGAAATTCTTCAACCGGCGCCGGATCGGGCGGTGGCTTGAAGTCGTGGGCCGAGATGTTGGCCATTGATTCATGCGTGTGATCGCCGTTTGTACGATCGGCGGGCGAATTGCGATCAGCGGGCGAATTCGAGGCCAAAAAGCTCGGCTGTGTGCAGGCGGCCATCACCAGTAGCGGCAGCAAAGCCACCCCGGAGCAGCGTCGTAGATTTGACCGCTTGTGCATTAACGCGACGCCTATTTCGCAAAGCGGTATGCGCCGCCCTTCTCGACCGAACGCTTGAACGCCGGACGCGCGTGCATACGCGTGAGCCATGCGCTCAGGTTCGGATACGGAGCGAGCTTGTCAAAGACCTTGGCCATTTCGCCAACGAAGATCATCTGGATATCGGCGCCGGTCAGCGCGTTTCCGACGAAGAATTCCCTCCCCTTCAGCGCGCCATCGACATAACCGAGATGGTTGGCGATCTCGCTCTCGATCCGCGGGTGCAGCGGACCACCTGCCTCCTTCAGCCTCGAGACATACAAGTTCAGCATCAGCGGCAGCATCGCGGAGCCTTCCGAATAGTGGAGCCATTCCTGATAGGCCTCGTATTCGGGCGTGCCGATGGCAGGCATCATCGCGGGTTTACCGTTTCCTTGGCCGTAGGTTCGGATGATGTAATCGACGATAGCGCCGGACTCGGCGATTTTGATGTTGCCGTCGGTAATGACGGGCGACTTGCCGAGCGGATGAACCGCGGAAAGTTCCGGCGGCGCCAGCCGCGTCGTTGCGTCGCGCTGATAGCGCTTGATCTCGTAGGGCACGCCGAGCTCTTCCAGCAGCCACAGGATTCGCTGCGAGCGGGAATCGTTGAGATGATGAAGCGTGAGCATGGCGGGTCCTCGGGGTTTTTGTCGGTCGGCAGACCTTTATCAGAGGTCATCGAAAAATGGCAGGAAAACGGATGACCGCCATCGTTCCCGCGGCGCGATTCGCACCCGAGTTATGCAGGAATCCTCGCCCAAAAGAGGGCGTGGGGAATGCCGGGCGCCAGCAAGCACCCGCAGCCTCGTGCGCAGTTGAAAAAAGCACACGAGCGTAGTCACCGCGAGGACAGCCGGATTCACCCGGCATTCCCGCACGCGAATGGTTTTAACGGCTTATATCGCGCTCTCCCTGGTGAGCCGGGCTTTCTTGCCACCGTCGCCCGCAAGATCATCACCTCACGGACTTGACGCCAGCGTCGGGGCGTCAGGACCACACGACTTCGCCCTCCGCGAACCGCGCGCTCGTCGAAAGCGCAGCTCGCGTCCACCGCATCCCGCCCCAACGTCCGTGACGACCGCGATACGCCCCTCATGCGGGGCGGGACGGCCGATGATATATTCTGATTTGAGCCCTGTGAAAAGCGAAATTTCTGATTTTCAGAAAATATTTTGAGCCAACGACGAAACATCACTTAGCCAAAAAAAGATTGAGTTCGTCGAAAAACCGAGCAGCGGCGGGTTCGTGCTTTAGAAAGAGGTGATTCCGCCCGGGAAGCGCTATGAAACGAGCATGTGGGATCCCAGCCGCCATTTGACGGCCCGCATCGATTGGGGCCATGAGATCGCCACGCACATGCATGACGAGCGTTGGCACCTTCACTTGCGGGAGCAATTCGCGCACATCGAGATTTCCCACGACTTCAAAGTAGCGAGCCGCGCATTCAGGCGATGTGGTTTTACGTTGAAGGTCGTTGAACCAATCAGCCTGTTCCTTTGTACCCTCGGGAATGAACTGCGAGGTGAACATTTGCCGAAATGCCGGATCATCGGTGCCCCAACCAAGGCGCATCAAGGTTCCCATCGCCTTTCGCTTCTCATGCTCCGCTGGTGATCGCTTGCCGCCGCCCAGCGCAAAACCACCATACAAGATCAGGTGAGAAAGGCGCTCCGGATGCCGCGCGGCATAGGCGATGGAAATGGCACAACCTTGGGAGACGCCAAAAAGCGGAAAGCGCTTTATCCCAAGCGTGTCCACCACGGTTTCTAGATCGTTGACCCATGCCTCGAGAGAAAGCTCATCGACATCCCAATCCGACAGACCGTTGCCTCGTGCGTCATATCGAACCAGCGTGTGATTTCTCGCCAATCCCTCCAGCAAATGATGCCAGATCGGGCTCTCCCAATCGTATTCAAGGTGGTTCATCCAGTTCGCCGTCTTGACTAGGGGTGAACCTTGCCCGACGGTCGCATACGCAAGGCGCACCCCATCGAATGCTCGGCAATAGTTGATCTCCTGTGTCAGGCTGACGGAACCGAAGTTCACTGAATAGACTTCGACGGGCTTCGCGATGTTCTTGAGGTTCCGAAGCCCCAGCTTCTCGCAGGTAAACGAGAGTTTTTCGAGCAAGTGATCGTGTGCTTGGCGCGAAATGCAAATTCCGCCCGGTTCGGCTATACCTTCAAGCCGCGCGGCGATGTTAACGCCATCGCCGTAAATATCATCGTCGTCGATGATAATGTCGCCGAGGTTTATGCCAACCCGAAATTCGATCCGCTTATCGACACTTAGTCTAGCGTTCCGCTCGCTCATCCCGCGTTGCACTTCGACGGCGCATCGCACCGCGTCAACCACGGACGCGAACTCGGCCAACATGCCGTCCCCGGTCGTCTTGACGATACGGCCCCGATGTTCTTCGATTTTCGGATCGACTAGCGCTTGCCGATGCTCCTTCAATTGAGCGAGCGTGCCTTCCTCGTCCATGCCCATGAGACGGCTGTAGCCGGCCACATCCGCAGCCAGAATTGCCGCAAGCCTACGCTCCACGATGCGTCCTCCAACAACCGCCCGTTACCGGATTATGAGCCTTTCAGAACGCGTCCTTCGCGGATTTCCGGATGGCAGAGAAACCGGGATGACTGGGGATGATCCGCGCTGCACTACAAGTAAAGCACCAAGGACCGATAGCGGCAACACGCCCGATTTTTGGCGTGCCCTAGCATCGTGCCGGTCATGGAAAATGCCATTCCAATTTCAAGAGCCGTCCAAATGCCGCTGCGAGGCTAAACGGGCGGTTGGGTCTGCCTCGGCGGCACAAAGCGGCCGTCGCAGTTGCGTTAGCGGATGTCATGCTTGGAAGTAAAGCGAACGAGGGCGGGTTGGCCTTCGACTTCCGGTTTTGCATGTGACTTTTGTCACAGAAGATATCCCGCTTGCAATTAATGTGGTGGTAGAGTGGGTTCATTGCCGATTGTGGGATTTCCCGATGCGCGCCATTGCGGCGGTCATTCTGGCCATTTGGTCGACCTGGCTTTTCAGCCAGCCGGCGTTCGCCGAGAAGCGCGTGGCGCTGGTGATGGGCAACTCGGCCTATCAGAACGTGACCCGGCTCGCTAACCCTGCCAACGATTCGGAAGCGATGTCGGCGGTTCTCAAGAAGGCCGGCTTCGACGTCGTCGAGCTCAAGCGCGATCTTAATGTCAGCCAGATGCGACGCGCCTGCTAGTGGCCATCGCGGGCCGTCGTTATCTTGCCCCGAATGGGCCCGCCACTAGTATCCCGATTCCGAAGTTCGCATCATCGTGCGGCGTCCACATTTGCGAACTTCGGAATCGAAGGGACACTGGACCTATGTCTGAAACCTCGGGCATCTCCAAAGGAAATCGCCTCACCGGCGAGACGGCTGAGAATAACCGATCTTTAACCATATAAGCCCATGATTTAAGCCTAACTTGGGTGGGCAATCGCGTCAGAGTCGTCGCTGGGTCGCCCACGCGACGGCTCTGTGTTGCTTCGCCTGATCGGCGGGAAAAAATCTTGGGACGGGGCTAAGACGTAAGGAACGCGGGTGGCTGAAGCACCGGATAAGAAAGCCCAAGGACAGCGCGAGGCGGCACCGCAGCGGGCTTCGAGCCCGGTGCCGGCGATAGCAGTGTCCTTGGCCGCCTTGGCCGTCATTGGCGCGGCCACCGCCAATTCTTTGCCGGATTTCAATCGCTTCTCTCTGCCGAATTTCGATCGCTTCTCTTTGCCGAGTTTCTCTTTGCCGAATCTAGGCCACTTCTCCTTGCCGAATTTCGATCGCTTCGTCGCAGCCTCTCCACATGAGAAGGCTTCAGCCCCGATACCAGATCCCGTAAGCGCGACACTGAAGGAGATCCAGTGGTCGCAGCAGCAAAATGCCGCTGTGTTGGTGTCGCTCACGCAGAGCTCAGCAACTCAACAGGCCGATTTGAAAAGAATATCCCGTCAACTCTACTCGCTGACGGCGCAGGCGGAGGCTCTCCAGCGTGCGGTCACGCCATTGACGACTTCCAGCATTCCATACTCAAATATTCGCGCCCGGGTCGTCCGGCCGCCGCGAAAAACAATTGCTACACTGCCCAAACCTTTCGGCCCAGTTTCAGTCGGCGGCGCCCCGCTGAGTCCGGCGCCAGCACCAGGCTCGGGATCAGGACCAGGATAGCGTTCGGTCCTGTACCTCAACCCTGTAACCGTCGATACGAACGGATGCGCCGACCTGTCGGTTCATGCCTATATCTGATAAGATTTCCGGCAAAGTCACTCGAGCATAGGGCGATGACCATGAAGATCGCTGTGATCGGGGCAGGAAATGTCGGTCGGGCGCTTGGCATCGGTTGGGCCAAGGCAGGCCACAGCATCATCGTTGGCGTGCGAGATGCGAACAAGCCCGAGGTGAAGGCTTTTTGCGCGCAGACCGGCGCGACGGCGGCATCGCCAAGAGATGCGGCCAGGCAAGGCAATGTCGTGGTTCTGGCTTTGCCATGGAGCGTTGCAGAAAATGCCGTCAAGTCACTGGGCGACCTCAGCGGCAAGGTCGTCGTCGATTGCATGAATCCGCTTGTCATGAAGGATGGCGCGCTCGCGCTTGAGCGGGGACACACCACGTCGGGTGGAGAGGCCGTGGCTTCCTGGCTTCCCGGCGCAAAAGTCGTCAAGACATTCAATCAGGTTGGCGCGGAAATGATGATGGCGGGGCCTCGTTTCGAGACCCGCCCCGCGATGTTCCTGGCGGGAGATGACGATGGTGCCAAATCGGAGGTTTCCACGCTCGTCAGCGAACTTGGGTTTGAGGCGCTCGATGCAGGCGCACTCAAACAGGCGCGCATCCTCGAACCCCTCGCGATGGTCTGGATCAACCAGGCGCTTATTCGCGGACTTGGGCGAAACTGGGCATTTGGTGCGATACGCCCCAAGGATTGACCTAATCACGAAGTGGTGCGTTGCCGCCGGAATGTTTGTTGCCTCAGGGTGTAGCATCAATGGGCCTTGCGCGGAGGCTTGCTGCAATCGCCTGTGGAACGCATGACCAAATTTGCGATCCGACTTTTGACACTGGCCATCTACGCGACGGCGCCGATGACGGTTCCCATCGTCACACCCGCCAAGGCCGCGACGAGCAGCAGCAGGCATTTGAAGAAGCACAACAAACGATGGAGCGTGGGGATCGGCGATGGCCGGTCTGCGGGTCAGCCGTGGCGTGTTGCGAGGCCTTCCAGCCAGCGAGGCGCGGTCTGCACAAGAGGCGTCGAGTGCGAGACCTGGCCTCCCCCGATGTATGAAGATCCTCAGCGAAACCCCGATGGAGGGGGAATGTGAATCTCGGGTCGCACGCGCCGCTCAAAGCCCCGTATAGCCGGCCTTGACCGGGTCGTTCGTGCCATCGAGCTCCCGCAGATAAGCGAGTCCGCACACCGTGAGTCGATGCATGTCCTTCTCGCCGCCCTCGAACAGCGTGGTGACATATTCCGTCACCTTGACGCGCGCCTCGGCGCTTGCCGCAGCCGAACGGTTCAGCAGAAGATCGTAAGTCATCATGATGCGGTCAATGGCGGCTTCCATGAAATCCTCTTGGGTTGTACCTGTTCGTCGGCTTCAAATTTTGCGATCGCCTTGTTGGCGAGCCTGATCTTGTTGAACTCGCCGCGTTCGAATAGCTGCATGACGATTTCGAGCAGCCGCTCGTCGGTCGCAAGCGTATCGGCAATGGCGCCGGTCCGGCGCAGATAGTTCGACGCGATGGCGTATGCATCGCCCACGACGCCGACATACATGACCCGCAATCCGCGTTCGACCAGCATGACCCGTCCTCCAATCTCGCGGATAATCCCGTTGCCGGGCAAAAGTTCCGTTTGGGCCGGTATCCACCCCCGGAACAAGTCCGAAGGCACGCTTTGCTCGAAAACGCCATGAAAAACGCACCGGACCGGAAAGCCGGGCCGATGCGTTTGGGGAAGTCTTTGTTTTTATTGACGGCCCGCCGGTCTTCTTAAGACGCCGGCTTGGCCGAAGGAAAACTCAGAGCCGATACAGGATCTGGTCGGTCCAGAACCGCTCGAGCCGGTGCAGCGACTTGTTCAGCGTCGCGAACTCCTCATTCGAGATGCCGCCGACCTGTTCAACGGTCTTGACGTGCTTCTGATAGAGCGCGTCCACGATGCGGCGGATTTCCTGGCCCTGCGCGGTGAGGCGAATGCGGACCGAGCGGCGATCGACGCGCGAACGCTGATGGTCGAGGAAGCCGAGTTCGACCAGCTTCTTCAGATTGTAGGAGACGTTGGAGCCGAGGTAATAGCCGCGCGTGCGCAGCTCGCCTGCAGTCAATTCCTTGTCGCCGATATTGTAGAGCAGAAGCGCCTGCACCGAATTGATATCGGCGCGACCGCGGCGATCGAACTCGTCCTTGATGACGTCAAGCAGGCGGCGATGCAACCGCTCCACCAGCGTCAGCGCTTCCAGATAGAGCGGCTGCACCGGAGCTTGGCCGGGCGCGCGCTCAGCGGTTTCCACCGCCGTAGCAACGGCTTTCATCATGACACTTCCCCTGTTGTCGCTTTTAGCGACTTATTCGACGAAACTTTTGTCCCGCCTGATAGCGCCAACGTAAGGGGAGCGTTTGAAGATCAGCTTAAATAAGAGAATAAAGAGATCATGAATTTTAGAGAGTGAATCGCAGATTAAGCCCACGATATAAGGGTTTTTCGCAACCTTTCATTGACGGTGCGCTTCTCCTGTTCACCCTTCGTCTGCATCCCTTGTCGCATTTGGGAACAGTGCGGTCCAAATTGGAAACGCCTACGTAACAGGTGTGGCGAGCGTGCTTAAGGTGACTTAAAGGTTACTGCAAAACGGGCCAGGAATTTAATGCATCGTTCCGAGATAGCAGACCTGTCGCAGTAATTCGCTCCGCTATGGCGGCCGCTCGCGCGCCGCCATCCACGCCAGCGCGAGATAGGCCGAAAGCATTAACGCCTCGCCCCCCACCACGGCCAGGCTGCCGCCATAGAGTGCCGGAAACATCAGCTCGATCACCGCCATCGAGACCACGGTCGTCAGCCACACCACCGCGCCCCATGGCGTCGCCAGCCAAAGCCCGACCGCCGCGACGAGCTCGATGACGGCGAAATAAACGGTGGCGGTTTGCCATGCGAGCGGCTGGTTTTCGAACGCTTCCTCTTCGCTGCCGACGAAGCCGGTAACCTCCGCCCAGTGATAGAGGCCCTTGGCGACGGAGACGACGGCCATGATGCGCAGGAACAATACCAGCCGGCGGGTCCATACATTATCGTCGGATCGGATGCGTTCCGACGAAATCGCTTCCACCGAAATGGCACGGTCACGCGATGCGTCGCGCGTTGGGGTCTCAGACATCGGAAAATGCTGCTCTTGGCCTAGAAGTCACTCATGGCCCGTTGCCGCGACAAAATCAATCGGCCGTTGCGGCGGGTCAGGGCCGCGGTGACGGAAGCCACGCAAGGTGCTATCATATTTCACAGTTGACCGGCCTTAAGGAGCGAATATCAAATGGCGATCAAATTCGGGCGTCCGATCGAAATGCGCGACACGCCGCGCCGGGAGGCCTCCCTCTCCGCACCCAGCCTTGATCTCGCCGTCCGGCCCCGCCGCAACCGCAAGGCGGAATGGGCGCGCCGCCTGGTGCGCGAAAACATCCTGACCGCGGACGACCTGATCTGGCCGCTGTTCGTGGCCGATGGCCATAACACGCGGACCGCCGTCGCATCGATGCCTGGCGTCGACCGGCTCAGCGTCGATCAGGCGGTGCGCGAGGCCGAACGCGCGGTGAAACTCAACATCCCCTGCATCGCGCTGTTTCCCTACACCGAGCCCACCTTGCGCGACGAACAGGGCTCCGAGGCGCTCAACCCCAACAACCTCGTTTGCCAATCGGTACGCGCCATCAAGAAGGAATTTCCCGATCTCGGGGTGCTCTGTGACGCAGCCCTCGATCCCTTCACCAGCCACGGCCATGACGGGCTGATCGAGGACGGCAAGATCCTCAACGACGCCACGGTGGCGATCCTGGTGCAGCAGGCGCTGGTTCAGGCGGAGGCCGGCTGCGACATCATTGCGCCATCGGACATGATGGACGGCCGCGTCGGCGCGATCCGCGAGGGACTGGACGCCGCCGGATTTAAGGAGGTGCAGATCATGTCCTATGCGGCGAAATATGCCTCCGCCTTCTACAGTCCGTTCCGTGACGCCGTAGGCTCCGCCAAGACGCTGACGGGCGACAAGCGCACCTACCAGATGGACATCGCCAACTCGGACGAGGCGCTACGCGAAGTCGAGCTCGACATCGCCGAGGGCGCGGACATGGTGATGGTGAAGCCGGGCATGCCCTATCTCGACATCGTGCGGCGAGTCAAAGACACATTCGCCATGCCGACCTTCGTCTATCAGGTGTCCGGCGAATACTCGATGATCGCGGCGGCTAGCGCCAATGGCTGGATCGACGGCGATCGGGCGATGATGGAAAGCCTGCTTGCGTTCAAGCGCGCCGGCGCCGACGGCATTCTCACCTATTTCGCGCCGCAGGCCGCGGAGAAGCTGAAGGCGGAAGCCTAGGCTTTTTTGCGCCGGACTTTTGCGGTTCCGTTATCCGGGCAAGCTCTTGGCAAGCGCCCTGGCGGTTCCCATGTTTCGTTCTTGGGAATGCATTCCTGGGAGGATGGACCATGTCGGACGGCGGATACGAAAATACCGGCGGTGGCTGGCGCGATGGCGGCGTCGCGCCTCATGCGTTCGACCCTTATCTTGAGCCCGAATTGTTTCGCGGCGTGCTGACGCGGCGGGTGTTCGCATTCTTGATCGATGTCGTGGTGCTCTCCGTCCCCGTGATCCTCGGCTATGCGTTCATTGCCCTGTTCGGTCTTATCACGCTCGGGCTCGGCTGGGCGCTGTTTTGGCTGGCATGGCCGGCCTCGGTGCTTTGGGCCATCGTCTATTACGGCGCCTCCCTGGGCGGGCCGTATTCGGCGACGCTCGGCATGCGGGTAATGGATCTGGAGCTGCGCACCTGGTATGGCGCCCCCGGCTATTTCGTGCTGGGCGCCATGCATGCGGTGCTGTTCTGGGTTTCGATCTCGTTTCTGACGCCGCTTGTGCTGCTGGTCGGGCTTTTCAACAGCCGGCGGCGCCTGTTGCACGATATCGTGCTGGGAACGGTGATCATCAATAACTCGGTCCGCAGTCCCGTGGGCCACCCGGCGCGGACTTTCTGACCCTAAAGGGGGTGCCGGCAAACGGTTTGCAAACCAATTGACCGTTAGGCTCGTCGGCGCGATGCTGAGCCTGCCCCGCCCTTCGGAGACCAACGACATCCCGTGACCCAGCACTCGCGTGATACCCCGCAATTCTATCTGACGGCGCCCTCGCCCTGCCCCTATTTGCCGGGCCGGCACGAGCGCAAGGTGTTCACGCATCTGGTCGGCGAAAAGGCCGGCGATCTCAACGACCTCCTGACCCATGGCGGGTTCCGGCGGAGCCAGTCGATCGCCTACCGGCCGGCCTGCGACCAGTGCCGCGCCTGCGTTTCCGTCCGTGTGGTCGCCAACGAATTTCGGCCCTCCCGCAATTTCCGCAAGATTCTGGCCCGCAACGCCGACATATCGGGCGAGCAGCGCAGCGCGGTGCCGACCTCGGAGCAATATTCCGTGTTCCGCGCCTATCTCGACCAGCGGCATCGCCACGGCGGCATGGCCGACATGACGGTGCTCGATTACGCCATGATGGTGGAGGACAGCCACGTCGAAACCCGCATCATCGAATATCGCCGCCGCGGCTCCGATACCGGCGCCGCTGGGCACAACGACCTCGTGGCAGTCGCGCTGACCGACGTGCTCAGCGACGGATTGTCGATGGTCTATTCGTTCTTCGAACCGTCCGAAGAGGGTCGTTCGCTCGGCACCTTCATGATCCTCGACCACATCGCGCGAGCCCGCAGGCAGGGGCTGCCTTTCGTCTACCTCGGCTACTGGATCGAGGGCTCGAAGAAGATGGATTACAAGGGCCGCTTCCTGCCTCAGCAGCGGCTTTCACCCTCGGGGTGGATGCGGATCGACGCATCAGGCGAAATGCTGAGCGAGCCGCAGGACTAATTTAGGTGGCGAATAGTGAGTGGCGAATAGCCAATAGGGAAACCCCATTCGCACCTTCTTCACCCCATCACATAATCCCACACCAATTTCGCATTCAGAGCGATGATCAGCGCGGCCGTCACGGCCGCGAGCGCGGTAAGCCAGCGCGGCGCGACGAACGGGCCCATCTTGCGGCGGCTCGCGGTGAACGCCACGAGCGGCACCACGGCAAACGGCAGTTGCAGGCTGAGCACGACCTGGCTGAGGATCAGAAGCTGACCCGTGCCCTTTTCGCCGGCCCAGATCGTCACGACCACCGCCGGGACGATCGCGATCAGCCGCGTCACCAGGCGCCGCAGCCAGGGCGCGATGCGCAGGTCGAGAAATCCCTCCATCACGATCTGACCCGACAGCGTCGCGGTGATGGTCGAATTGAGCCCGCAGCACAACAGCGCGATCGCAAACAGCGTTGGCGCCAACGTTGAGCCGAGCAGCGGCGATAGAAACGCATGCGCCTGACCGAGCTCGGCGACGTCGGTGCGGCCCGCCCGGTTGAAGGTCGCAGCCGCCAGGATCAGGATCGAGGCGTTGATGGTGAGCGCGAGACAAAGCGCGATCGAGGAATCGATGGTCGCAAGCGTGATCGCCTCGCGCTTTTCATCGGCGCCCTCGCCATAGCCGCGGGTCTGCACCAGCCCCGAATGCAAATAGAGATTATGCGGCATCACGGTGGCGCCGAGAATGCCGAGCGCCAGATAAAGCATCTCGCGATTGGCGAAAATCTCCGTCGTCGGCGCAAAGCCGCGCAGCACGGCACCCCAGTCGGGATCGGCGAGCGCGATCTGCACGGCGAAGCATGCCGCGATCACGCCCAACATCGCCACGACGAAAGCCTCGATCCAACGGAAGCCGAATGCCTGCAGCGCCAGGATCAGGAATACGTCGGCCGCGGTGATGATGACGCCGATCGCAAGCGGAATATGAAACAAAAGATTGAGGCCGATGGCGGTGCCGATTACCTCGGCAAGGTCGGTGGCAGTGATGGCGATTTCCGCCGATAGCCACAAAGGCAGCGACACAAAGCGCGGCAAGGAATCGCGGCAGGCCTGCGCGAGATCGCGCCCGGCGCCCACGCCGAGCCGCGTGCACAGCGATTGCAGCACGATCGCCATCACGTTGGACAACAGCGCGATCGTCAGCAGCGCGTAGCCGAATTTGGAACCGCCGGCGAGCGAGGTCGCCCAGTTGCCGGGATCCATATAGCCGACGGCGACCAGATAGCCCGGGCCGAGAAACGCCAACAGCTTGCGCCAGAACGACCCCTGTTTGGCGACGGGAACCGAGGCGAACATGTCCGCAAGCGAGGGCGTGCCGCCTTCCCCGCGCCAGCCGGCCGCCTGCACAGGCCCGCCAGCGGGCGCCTCTGGAAGGGAATTAGAAGTTAAGTCAGGCAATTGCGCGTCCACCCTGCCACGATGCAGCAATTTAGTTGTTATTGCAACTCATTTGCAACTACCACCAGTATATTTGTACCTAGCGGCGTCAGCATCTCCCCGATTAACCGAGACTTAACCATAGGCCCTCCTGATGAGTTGCGATGTCCGATCTTTGAGTCGCCGCACGCCCACGTGGCGGCGCGGTGCATCGCGGAATCAGACGCCGACTGGGGGTGCCATGTCGTCCAATCAGCTTGGCCTCCGGCCGGCATCTTCGACCGTGTCATCGTGCAAGATTTGCGCGGGTCCATCCGCGCTCTATGGCGTCGTCGACATGCATCGGCCCTGCGAAATAGCCGGCGGCATGCGCCCGCCCTTGTCGGGAGTGCCGATCTATTATCGTCGATGCTCGGCTTGCGGCTTTCTCTTCACCGATGCGTTCGATGACTGGAGCGAAGACCAGTTCAAGATGCACATCTACAACGACGGCTACCACGCCTTCGATCCGGAATATCAGATCGTTAGGCCGAGCGGCAACGCGCGCTACGTGGCGAACCTTTGGGATGCCCACAAGGCCGGCATGCGGGTGCTCGATTTCGGCGGCGGCAACGACGTGTTCTGCGCGGGACTGCGTGCCAGCGGCTTTTCGCAAGCGGTGACCTACGATCCGATGGTGCCGGAACACGCCAACCGCCCAGACGGGAAGTTCGATCTAGTGACCTGTTTTGAAACGTTAGAGCACCTCCCCGATCCCGCGACCGGCATCGCACGGATCGTCGACTGCGTCGCCGAGCCCGGCGCCGTGTTCTATTCGACGCTGACGCAGCCGGCCGACTTCGAGCAAAAGGGCGTGTCGTGGTGGTATGTCGGGCCGCGCAACGGCCACATTTCAATTTTCACCAAACAGGCGCTGGCATTGGCCTGGGCCCGTCACGGCTTCAGCACCGTTCCGCTCAACGATGGCATCCATCTGGCGTTTCGGACGCTGCCGAAGCACTGGGGGATCTCGGTGAGCTAGCTGCGTCTTTTCAAACCAATCGGAAAGCGGGTGGATTAGGCTCTCGCGCGGCGGCAGTGTTGCGGTCAGATCGACAATTCAGGAATTTGTCATGACCGCGATTCACTCCCCTCGCCTGCCCCGCACCTTCAACCGGCTCGCCTGGTCCAATCTTGCCGCGCAATCGGCCGAACAAATCGCGCTCGCCGCAGCCCCCATCGTCGCGGTGCTGTTGCTCGGCGCCGGCGAAGGCGCGAGCGGCCTGTTGCAAACCGCATTGACGCTGCCCTTCGTCCTGTTCGCGATTCCGGCAGGCCTGCTCGCCGACCGCATCTCGCGGCGCTGGTTGATGGCCGGCGCCGAAGCGCTACGCGCCGCAGCACTCATCGCAATCCTGCTGTTGATCGGGTTCGATCGGCTGACGCTGTTCCTGCTCGCGCTATTGGGCTTCATTGCCGTTTGCGGCACGGTCACTTACAGCGTGGCGGCGCCCGCGCTGGTGCCCTCGCTGGTACCGCCGCAACTTCTGCCGGCGGCCAATGCGCGGATTGAGCTTGCCCGCACCGTCGCCTTCGCCAGCGGGCCGGCGATCGGCGGATTTCTCGTAGGCTGGCTTGGTGCTGGACCCGCGTTCGGATTTGCCGCGGCGCTTTCGGTGATCGCGGTCGTGCTGCTTTCGAAGATTTACGAGCCTGCCCGCCTGCCGGCGCCGCGCCGTCATCCGCTGCAGGAGATCCGGGAAGGCGCGGCCTTTGTGCTGCACCATCCCTTGCTGCGGCCGGTATTCGTCACCCAGTTCATCTTTAATACCGCCTGGTTCCTGCTGCTCGCAGTGTTCGTGCCCTATGCCGTGCGTCATCTCGGACTTTCGGCATCCGGCGTCGGCACCACGCTTGCGATGTTCGGTGTCGGCATGGTGGTCGGCGCGCTGCTGGCCACGCGGGTGATGCGCCGGCTCGCCTTCGGCACCGTGATCGCGCTCGGTCCCATCGCCGGCTTTGTCGCCGCCACCATCATGGCGCTGACGACCTTGGTGCCCTCGCCCTGGCTTGCGGGTTTGAGCTTCTTTTTGCTCGGCGTCGGCCCGATCCTATGGGTGATCAGCACGACGACGCTTCGGCAATCGGTGACGCCCCCGCAGCTATTGGGGCGAGTGTCCGCGATCAACATCATGAGCTACGGCGCTCGCCCTCTGGGCGCAGCGCTCGGCGCAGTGGTCGGCGCCATCTCAGGCGCCGAAGTCTGCCTCTATCTCGCGGTTGCGATCTTCGCCGCCCAGGCGCTGACGATCCTGATATCGCCTGCGGTCGCTCTGTCGCGCCAACCGGAGATGACACGCGAGACGGCCACGCTGCCGGCCCGCTCATAAACAGCAAAATATTCTTATTTGCGGAGAGCTTCTTTCCCGCCTCTACTTTATATGATATTCGTCATTTTATAGATGATGGATATCATTCGAAGACCAGCTCGGGGAGCTTCCGTGACCGACGAGACCCTTCAATCGGAGGATGCAGTTGCGCCCGCGCAGGCTTCCTCAACGCTGGTAGAGATCGCCGTGCTTGCCGCGATGGCGGCAACGGGAACACTCGCCACCAATATCCTGCTGCCGTCATTGCCGACGATGGCGGCGTCGTTGAACGTGTCCAGCGCCGCGATCACCTCTGCGATCACGGTTTATCTCGCCGCCTTCGCGCTCGGGCAGCTGGCGGCGGGGCCGATATCGGACCGCTATGGCCGGCGCTGGCCGGTACTCGCCGGCTTCGCCGTGTTCCTCGCCGGCAGCGTCTGGTGCGGCCTTGCCACTGACTTGCCGGGCCTTCTGATCGGCCGCGTCATCCAGGCCGCGGGCGCCTGCTCGACCTCGGTGTTGTCGCGCGCGATTGCGCGCGATCTGTATTCCGGTCCGCCGCTCGCACGTGCAATGGCCTTGATCATGATCGCGATGGCGGCAGCACCCGGCTTCTCGCCCCTATTGGGCGGCGCCCTCGACCATTATTTCGGCTGGCGCGCCGAATTCGCTTTTGTCGCGGCGTTCGCCGCCTTCGGGGCCATTTGTTATAGCGCGCTCCTTGGCGAGACCCACCGCTCGACCCGGATTCCGCTCGATCCGGTTGCAGTCTCCCTGAATTATCTCAGCCTGATCGCCGACCGCCGCTTTCTGGTTCCGGCCGCGACCGTGAGCCTGATCATGGGGGGCCTGTTTGCAATATTCGCGGCAACGCCGCGCATCCTGATCGAAGGGATGCACTTCACGCCGATCGAACTGGGCTTTTTCTTCGCGGGCACCGTCATGATCGTGTTCGCCGCCGGCACGCTGGCGACGCGGCTGGCGCCGCGTTACGGGCTCGACCGCTCCATCCGGGGAGGATTGCTGACCACAGCGATCGGGAGCGTTGCGATGCTTCTCGTGTCGATCTACACCCCGACCTTCTTTCCCTTCCTTGCCGCGATGAGTGTGTTCCTGCTCGGCATGGGCATCGTGAACCCGCTGGGGACAGCGCAGTCGCTGTCACCATTCGGCGAGAAGGCCGGCGCGGCCTCCGCTCTTGTCGGCTTCTGGCAGATGATGGCGGCAGCGACCGCGGTTTGGCTCGCAGCCTCCGTTTCACATGACGCGATGCTCGGGCTCGGCATCGTGCTCACTGCGGCTTCGTTGGCAGCGGTGGCGCTCTATAGCATGCGAGCGAAAGCGGTTTAGCCCGCCAGATAGCGCTCGTAGCCGCCCGCCGCGACCTCATCCGCCGCGACGTCGGGGTCGAGGGTAAAGAGATCCTGTGCATGGCCGATGCCGCGCAGTGCGTAGCGGCCGGTGGACACGAGATAACGCTGCCCCGCCGCGTCAAGCCCGCTGCGGAAGGCCGATGAGGCCAGAAGTTCGCGATCGACCGAACGGCACATCGAGGCGATCCGGCTGACCTCGTTGACCGCCGGTCCCACCACGGTGAAATCGAGCCGGTCCTCGCTGCCGATGTTGCCGTAGAAAACCTCGCCGACATGCAGGCCTACATAGGCCGAGGTGGTCGGGAGATCATACGCGGCCCGGCGGGCGCTGAGCGCGGTAAGGTCTTTTCTGAAGCGATGCTCGACCCGCAGCGCGGCGCGCCGGGCGAGCGTGAGTTCCTCGTTAGTGAACATCGCCAGCACGCCGTCGCCGATCAGCTTGAGCACGTCGCCGCCGGCATCGTGGATAGCGTCGATCGCAGCTTGCGCGTAATCATTGAGAAACGGGATGATTTCGCCGGGCTAGATGGTCTCGCTGATCGCGGTCGAGCCCCGCAGATCGGAAAACCACAGCACCGCACTGATCCGCTCGGTCACGCCGCGCGATATCCTGCCCCGCAGCACCTGTTCGGACGCATCGCGGCCGAGATAGACGCGACCAAGCGTACGCGCGATATCGACCTGAGCGGCGGACTTGATCGCAAGCCCGAGCGCCGGCACGAGATCGCGCAACGCCGCGAGGCCCAACTCGCCGAAACCCTCGGGCCGCCGGGTCACCCAATACGAATAGACGCAGTCCATCTGGCCGATGCTACCGGCCTCGCCAAACCGGTGCACGAAGGCCAGGAAGTGCCGATGGCCTTTCTCCGCAAGTTCGGAGATCATCGAAAAGTCGAGCGAGGCGGAATCGGCAAGATCGATCCGCAACTCCTCGAGGCCGTGCTCGAGCATATGAAAAAAGGTCGAGCGGCGCCAGTTCTGCGCGGCGTCGCCCACACTCGTCGGGCCATATTCGAAACTAACGCGCTCATCGGTCTCGGTATCGTTCCAGCGAAACCCCCGCCCCTCGAAGATCGGGTGCAGCGTGTCGATGAAAACCAGCGCGCGCGACACCTCAAGGCCGGCTGCCCGGCAGCGCTCGCAAAAACCGCGGATCAGGTCGTTTTCGGGCAAACCGATGAGACCCTGGCTGACCAGCCAGTTCATCAGGCGCAGGCGCGGCGTAAGTTCCATACGATATATATTATGCCGCGCAATCGCGACCGGCGAAAGACCGGCTCGGGTTATTAGGATTTTGCACGCGTAACGACCTCGCCATCCTCCTTCACGAAGGTATCGGCGGGATGATCGAGCAGATCGAGCACTCTCTCGGATGGCCGGCACAATCTCGTGCCCTTGGCCGTCACCACGATCGGCCGGTTGATCAGGATCGGATGCGCCAGCATGAAATCGATCAGCTCGTCGTCGCTCCATTTGAGATCGGCAAGCCCCAGCTCTGCATAAGGCGTGCCCTTCTCCCGCAGAAGCCCGCGCACGGAAATTCCCATCGCCTTGATCAGTTCGAGCAGCCGCTCCCGATCGGGCGGAGTTTTGAGATATTCGATCACCTCGGGCTCTTCGCCGCTTTGCCGGATCATTGCGAGCGTGTCGCGCGAGGTGCCGCAAGCCGGATTGTGATAGATGGTCACGCTCACGCCTTGGCCTCCTTCATCACTTTTGTCTTCGCCTCGCCGGTACGCAGCAGCCAATTCATCAGCAACAAAGCGGCGATCGCGCCGCAAAGCTCCGCGACAATAAAGCCCGGCAGATCGAGCGGGCGAACGCCCGAAAACGTGTTGGTCAGGGATCGGGCGATGGCGACGGCGGGATTGGCAAACGAGGTTGAAGACGTGAACCAATAGGCGGCGGTGATGTAAAGGCCGACCAGCCAGGGAATGGCGGGGCGATTGAATTTTAATCCAGCGAGAATGGTTGCGACGAGGCCAAACGCGGCGACGCTCTCGGCCAGCCACTGCGCGCCGCCGGTTCTTACCTTAAGCGAAGCCTCCCACACCGGAAGCGCAAACATCGCGTGCGCCAGAAGGGTGCCGAAAATGCCGCCCGCGATCTGCACGACGACGTAAGCGAGCGCCTCGCTTGGGCTGAGGTCGCGCTTGAGCGCGAAGACAAGCGTGACCGCCGGATTGAAATGCGCCCCCGAGATCGGGCCGAGAATGCTGATCAGCACCACAAGGATCGCGCCGGTTGGAAGCGTATTGCCGAGCAGTGCGAGTGCGGTATCCTTGGTGAGGCTTTCGGCCATGATGCCGGAGCCAACGACGGTCGCAACCAACAACGCGGTGCCGAGCGCTTCGGCGGCCAGCCGACGCGGCAGATCAAAGCCAGCCATCAGCCTGCCTTCTCCTGGCCGGAGGTTGTGCCGGCACTGCGGCCGATCTCGCGCAGCTTCGCGCTGAGCGAAAGCCGGTCGATGCTCTTCAACGGCAGGCTCGTGAAGGCCCCGATCCGATTTTTGAGATAGCGGAAGGCGGCGACGAAGGCCGCCTCCCTCTCGAGGTCGGTGCCATCGACTTCGGCGGGGTCTTCGATCCCCCAATGCGCCGACATCGGTTGACCCGGCCAGACCGGGCAGGTTTCACCGGCGGCGTTGTCGCAGACCGTAAAGACGAAATCCATCGCCGGCGCGTCTGAAGCTGCAAACTCTTTCCAGCTCTTCGAGCGCAGATCGTCGGTCGGGTAGTTGAGCTCGCGCAGCACGCGGATCGCGAACGGGTTTATTGACCCCTTGGGCTGGCTGCCGGCGGAGAAGGCACAAAATTGCCCGCGCCCGTCCTTGCGCAGGATCGCTTCGGCGAGGATCGAGCGCGCGCTGTTGCCGGTGCATAGAAACAGAACGTTGTAGATGCGCTCAGACATGAGCCTTCCTCTTTGGCTTGGGCGAACAACACGGCGTAAGGTCTTCGATCAGCGGCGCGCAGACTTCGGGACGGCCTTCGCAGCAATCCCGCAGCATGAACAACATCACCGCGCGAAACCGCGCCAGATCGGCGCGATAGACAATCGAGCGGCTGAACCGCTGCGCCGACACCAGTCCGGCGCGGGACAGCACCGCCAAATGCGCCGACATGGTGTTTTGCGGCACGGCGAGCGCGCGGGCGATGTCGCCCGCCGCCAACCCCTCCGGCTCATGCTTGACGAGCAGGCGGAACACGTCGAGCCTGGTCGATTGGGCAAGCGCGCCCAGCGCCAGGACGGTCTTTTCTGATTCCATATATCCAGATTTATCGATATATAGTTCGAAGTCAAGCCGATGGCCCAGCGGGCCATCGGGAAATGCCATGGGCGATGCAATCACTGAAATCGCGGGGATCGATATCCCCTCCACCAATCCGGTATTTCTCGCCGTCGTGGGTGTTCATGTCCTGCTCGGGCTTGCTTGCGTCGTCACCGGCGCAATCGCGATGCTGAGCCAGAAACGGCCGGGCCGTCATCCCCTCAACGGAACGATCTATTTCTGGTGCCTCGCGGGATTGGCGTTTACCGCGGCAAGCCTGGCCGCCGTGCGCTGGGCCGAGGACTACCACTTGTTCATCCTGGGGGCATTGTCGTTTGCGTCGGCTTATTTCGGCCGCAGAGCCCGGCGTGAGCGCTGGCGGCGTTGGGTCAGGCTGCACATCGCCGGATTGGCGCGTCGTACGTCCTGCTGCTCATTGCGTTCTACGTGGACAACGGCAAGAGCCTGCCGCTCTGGAAAGAACTTCCGCTGGTGGCGTATTGGCTTTTGCCGGCAGCGGTCGGGATTCCCCTGATCGTTCGCGCCTTGCTATGGCACCCGCTCGTACGTCAGGGGGAGCTGCGGTGACCAGACACCCCAAGGTCGTCGGCGCCACACCTTATTTCGGTTATTCTAGAAATAGTGATTGACGGCTGCGCCAGAGTGTGAGAGATTGCGGTCATGAAACTGGATCACGCCGCCGCACATCTCGAAGCCCTGGGCAATCCCACCCGGCTCAAAATTTACCGCGCGCTCGTCCGCGCCGGCGACGCTGGACTTGCGGTCGGCCGCCTGCAGGACAAGCTGAAAATCGCGCCCTCAACCCTGTCCCATCATATCAAGACGCTGGTGGTGGTCGGTCTCGTCAACCAAATTCGGGATTCAACGACGCTCGTGTGCCATGCCAACTACGACGTGATGCGGGGGTTGGTCGAGTTTCTGGTCGCCGAATGCTGCGCCGATGCCGTGGAGGACGCCGACACAAGAGCCGCGTAGTTTTTGTTCGATCTATACTTCTATGATTCTAGAACAATCGTGAAAGCCCAGAATCCAGCGAACAGGAGGATGCGATGGAAAAGAACGATATTACCGAAGTAGTACGTGAAAAATACGCCCAGGCGGCGCTGCGCGCAGGTGGTACGTGCTGCGGCGCGGGTACCGTGGCTAACGTCAGTCCCATTACATCCAATCTCTATGATCAGACCCAAATGGAAGCCCTTCCGGAAGCGGCATTGCTCGCATCCCTGGGCTGCGGCAACCCGACAGCATTGGCTGAACTCAAGCCGGGTGAGAAAGTGCTCGATCTCGGGTCCGGCGGTGGGATCGATGTTCTTCTTTCAGCTCGCCGGGTTGGCCCGACAGGCAAGGCTTACGGACTGGACATGACGGACGAGATGCTGGAACTCGCGCGGGAAAATCAGCGCAAGGTGGCCGCTCACAACGTTGAGTTCCTCAAAGGCCAGATCGAGAATATCCCGCTTCCAGACAACTCCGTCGACGTAATCATATCGAACTGCGTCATCAACCTTTCCGCGGACAAGGATCGCGTCTTGCAAGAAGCCTTCCGGGTGCTCCGGCCGGGCGGGCGCTTCGCCGTTTCTGACGTCGTGACGCGCGGGCAGATCCCCGAGAATTTGCGCAAGAACGCGCTCCTCTGGATCGGCTGCATTGCTGGAGCGCTTGATGAAAACGACTACCGCGCCAAACTCGTCGCTGCGGGATTCGATCAAATCGGAATAGAACCGACGCGTGTCTACAACGTCGAGGATGCGCGCGAGTTTCTGACGGAGAAAGGCGTCGATGTTGACGCCATCGCACGGCAGGTCGATGGGAAATTCATGAGCGCCTTTGTGCGGGCTACGAAGCCTGCCTCAGCCTCGAAGTGACGAAGCGTGGAGGATCGCATGTTGGCGCACATTCCAATCGGACGGTGTTGCTCCAGACCCCGCTTCAATGCCGTCGGCGGAATTGATGAGCGCGTTTGGCCACGCCAGCTCGGGCCAGCGTTGCGCCCGCAGGTCCGCTCGATTGCCGCCGACATTGCCGGCGATCGTGAGGCCGCGGAACGGGTGGAACTTGAACTGCCCGAAACCGGCGTCTGCAACCGGTCGGCCGTGCCTGACGCCACTAATTGCCGTGGTGGACCCGCATTATCGGCTGTTGACGCCTGTTGTGTTGCGGATGCAAATGCCAGGCAGGAAGGCAAGACGGGGTGCGGATGCGGATGAGGCCGGCAAGGGATTTTGATGGCGCCTGAGAAACCCGCCCGCCAGCTTCCCATCATTGTAGCGCTCGGCACGACGCAGACACTGGCGTGGGCATCCAGCTATTACCTGCCGGCGATCCTGGCCGACCCGATCGGGCGCGACCTCAGCGTCTCCTCGAACTGGATTTTTGGGGCCTTCTCAGCCTCGCTGGTGATCTCGGCGATGCTCGGCCCGCGCATCGGCCGGCAGATCGACCTTCTTGGCGGCAGACCTGTGCTGTGCACGTCCAACCTGACGTTGGCCGCAGGCCTGACGCTGCTCGGCGTCACCAATTCGATCCCGATGCTGGCCGCCGCCTGGCTTCTGCTCGGCATCGGCATGGGACTTGGCCTTTACGATGCGGCTTTCGCCGCGCTCGGTCGCCTCTATGGCGATGCCGCGCGACGCTCGATCACCGGCATCACCCTGTTCGCCGGCTTTGCCTCCACGGTGGGATGGCCGTTGACGGCGCTTGGCCTGGAAAGCTTCGGCTGGCGCAACACGTGTCTGGCATGGGCGGCGGCCCATATCCTGATCGGTCTGCCGATCAATTTCTTCATGCTGCCGGCGGTGGCGGGCGCAAAAGTGGCGGCGGCGAAATTGATCAAGCCACACATCCCTATCGATCGGACCATGGTCCTGCTGGCGTTCACTTTCGCGGCCGCCTGGAGCGTCACCGGCGCGATGGCCGCGCATATGCCGCGAATACTCGAGGCAGCCGGAGCGACAACCGTGCAGGCGGTGGCGGCCGGCGCGTTGTTCGGCCCGGCGCAAGTGGTTGCCCGGGTCGTCGAAGCAAGTTTTCTTGCCCGCTATCATCCGCTGCTGTCGGCGCGGCTCGCCTGTGTGACGCACCCGATCGGCGCCGTCATCCTCGCGATAGCGGGAGGCGGAGCATCAAGCGCGTTTGCGATCTTTTACGGTCTCGGCAACGGCATCCTGACAATTGCGCGTGGCACGCTGCCGCTCGCGATTTTCGGCCCGAAGGATTACGGCTATCGCCTCGGGCTTGTCGGCGCTCCGGCCCGGATAGCCCAGGCAGCCGCCCCGCTCGCGTTCGGCCTCCTGATCGACGCGATGGGAAGCCGCGTCCTGATCGTCTCCTCTGCGCTCAGCCTATCTGCTCTACTGGCGCTCGCCCTGCTGCGGCCGGAGCGAGTGCCGACGTGAGCGAAGCACTGCAGCCCCAGGAAGCCTCTGGACATGGGGCCGACGCACAACTGTGATTTTTGAAATCAACAAGGACCACCGGCATGACGCGCGAAGCAACTTCAATCACCCGCATCAATCCCCCCGAGCTAGGCGCCCCGCCCGGCTACTCCCAGATTGTCGACGTCACCGCCGGCCGCATCATTTTCATCTCCGGCCAGACTGCACTCGATTCCGATGGAAATCTGGTCGGCAAAAACGATTTTGCCGCGCAGGCGGCGCAGGTATTTCGCAACCTCGCCGTTGCCTTGCAAGCGCGCGGCTGCGACGCAGCCACTCTCGTGAAGCTGACCGTCTTCCTCACCGATATGGATCACCTCGGCCTTTATCGCGAAGCGCGCAACCAGTTCTTTGCCTCTGTTACGCCTGCGGCCGCGCCGGCGGTGACGCTTGTGGAAGTGTCGAAACTCTACGGTCCGGACTTCATGATCGAGATCGAGGCCATCGCGGCAGTGTGACAGCGCGAGCATTTTGGAGTCATCGCGGAAGGTTGCCGATCCACGCGACGATCGCCGCGACGACGGCGGGCGGCTGCTCCGGCAGCAAGGCGTGGCTGGCGTTCGGGATCACGACAATCGTCGCCCGCTCGCCGAACTCTTCGCGGATTTCATTGGCGAAGGCACGGGGCTTGAACGGATCGAGCGCGCCCTGCAAATCGAGCAGCGGCGCCGTGCCGGCGGACCACCACTCCGACTGTTGGGTCGCGCGGCCGGCCGCGAACTCCGCCGCGTCGACTTCCGGGTACCATCCTTGCAACCACACGCCGGCGTCGTTGCCATCTGCGAAAAAGGCTAGATGCAGCGATTTCAGCCGCTCGCTGTCGGGCAGCGTGGGATCGCCCGCCTTCCTTACGGCATCCGAGAGTTCCTTCGCGCCGGCGAATCCGGCCGGATAAGCCTTGGCCGCAGCGGCGGCAATCGCCACACCGCGCACGGCTTGCGGGTAATCGACCGCCGTCATGCGCGCTACCCAGCTCCCGAAGGCGTGTCCGACAATGACCGCCGGGCCGCCACCCGCGTGCCGAATGACGGAAGCAACGTCGCGGGCGAAATCATGGAGCGAAAGCCCCGTCATCGGCCCGCGGCTGCGGCCGGCGCCGCGCGGTTGCGGCCGCACGATGCGAAACCCGGCCTTGGCCAGTCCTAAGGCTACCTCGTCGAAATCCTCCGCGCCGCGGCCGCGCGACGGCAGCATCACGATCAGGGGCCCGCCCCCTTCCGCGATCACTTCGAGGCGAACGTCGCCGTCAGCGACGATTTCGCGGACGGGCTCGGCCTTCGCCGCAGCCGCGCCGAGCGCCATCAATGCCGCCACAATGGTTGCGGCGGAACGGCCCAACGTGGCGCTTTGCGAAGAGATTGCCCACATCCAGCGCGGCGGCCCTCTCAGTCGTAGAACTCCGGCGACATTTTGAGCGTGTCGCGCTGGGCCTTGTCGTGGTTGATCCAGAGTTGCGCCTTGTCCTTCGTCAAGGTGTCGGCGATTTTCTGCATCGAAGCCAGCGTCTGTTCCTTGCTGACATTGTTGACGGGAACGCCGCGGTTGTCCCAATTGCTCTTGAAGTGGACGGCATCGCCGGTCAGCACCACTTCGCCCGTCTTGGATAGTTTCACCACCAGCGACTGGTGGCCCGGCGTGTGGCCGGGCGTGGAGATGATCACGATGCTGCCGTCGCCAAAGACGTCGCGGTCGCCTTCGAGCTTGGTGACGGGATGCTCGGGCTTGAAGCGCGGCGCGTTGTTGGCGCCGGGCCATTCATATTCGGCTTTCTGCACATAGAGCATCGCGTTCGGAAACATCTCGACATTGCCGATATGGTCGGGATGGGTGTGCGAGACCGCCATCGTTTTGATGTCTGACGGTTTGACCCCGAGCTGCTCGAGCTGGGCGGCCAGCGTCTTGGGACGGCGCCAGGTCGTGGCTCGCGGGTCGGCAGGCGCAAGGCCATTGGGCATCGCCGCGACCGCATCCGGGATTCCTGTGTCCCACAGGAACCAACCCTGCGAGTGCTTGATGAGATAGCAATTGTCGACGAAGTCCATCGATTTGCCTTCGTTGACCCCGGGCGACCATCGCGAAATGTCGCCGGCGACGCCCTCCCCGCAATTGAGAATGTAGAGTTTCTCGACGCCTGCTTGGGCGGATTGGGTCGCCGCAAGACCGGCCCCAACAACGCACACCATTGCGGCCGCAAATCCAACTGCTCGATTCACGCTGCTTCTCCCCGATTTTTCTGTTTTCAAGATTTCCTGCTTTGGCTCTTAAGCCTCGCGTACCACCTTATCGTGACGGACGCCGTCCGAACAATGGTGATCTCGGTCGCCCGCGGCGCTTACCGGGGAGCCGATCTGCCGGCGGCTAAGGTCCCTTGCCATCGGAGGTCGCGAGCCAGATCCCGGCAAAAACCGCGATCAAGCCGAGCACCAGATTTGAAGTAATCGGTTCACCGATCAATAGCGCCGCCAACACTGCCGCCGCGATCGGATTGACCGTCATTCTTCAAGGCGGCGAGGCTGCCCGTGAACAATCCAACCACCACCAGCGCGGCAGCACCAGTCCCCATGCCCACGGTGAGGAAGCCGAGTGCGCTCGACCGCCGCATGAGGGGGCGCGACAAGACATTATAGAACGCCATGCAGAACACGGCGGCGGTCATGATCAGTTCGCCGCGCCAAGCGTTTGCCGGTGCCGACGTTAATCCCGCGGCTAGCGCCGCAACCGTCCCAAACACTGCGATGCAGACACCAGCCGTCTTGCGCACCGTCAAGGGCTCGACGCCAAGCAATGCCGCAACGACCATGGTTTGCAGCGGAAGCGTCGCCAGCGCGAGGCTCGCGCGAGCCGCTGTCGTGTAACCAATCGCGACGTTGTAGAGGACGAAGAACAGCCCGAAGAAGCAAAGCCCCAACAACGCGACCGGCAGCAGGTCGCATCGCTGAGGCCAGCGCACCTTCATCAGCAGTGCCAGGGGCAAGACGCAAAGAAAGCCTATTCCCCAGCGCAGGACCGCGAGCGCGATCGGATCTGCACCAGTGACGAGATAGCGGGTGATGGCCGCCGCAGTGCCCCCAAGCGAGCTCGACAGAAGCGCGATCGCGACACCAATCCACTCGCCCACCCCTCGCCCCCATTTATCGTTGCCGAAAAATGGTAGGCAGGATTCCGCGGTACGCAAGGAGCGGCGATCGCTGTTGCGAATTTGATCCACATCATCGCACGCAAATGGCTGCACGTGTCAGCACGAGGCAGCAGCTGGCAGCAGCGCGAGACCATCCATAGGATGCCCGGTGCGTGACGCCGCCTGCAAGGTTTCACGATCTCGCGATCAGACGAGTGCCGAAAGTCTGATCGGCCTTACAGCGACACCGCGATCAGCTCCTCGACCAACGGGCCTCCGCCGACCGGGAATGCGATATACTGTTTGTCGCCTGCCATGTATGTGATCGGCGCGCCAATCGCGTTGGCCGGCAGAGCGATCTCCGCCAGCATTTCGCCGCTGGCCTTGTCGTAGACCCAAAGATGCGGATCGAAATTGTTGAGATCGGCGATGCGGCGCGTAGCTCCGGGTGGCAGCCGTGGCGCGCCGAAATAGCCGGACTGCACGACGATCATGACGGTCTTTGTGATCAGCGCCCAACTGCGCGCCGGAAACCCCAATTTTTCGTGGATGCCAAGCTGCTGGATCGCAGGAATGATCTCGCCGTGACCGATTGGAATCCGCCAGCGATGCTCGCCGCTGTTCATGTCGATCGCAACGATACTGCCGAACGGCGGTTTGAGCAGCGGCAGGCCGCGCGGTCCGGGCAGATAGCGGAATTCACCGATGAAATCGTAGGACGCCTCGCCCGGCCTCGGTTTGCGAACGGTGATCACGAATGGCAGGCGATAGGTGCTGGCATAGAGCACGCCGGTTTCTGGATCGATCGCCGCCCCGGCCCAGTTGCCGCCGCCGGCAACGCCGGGCACCTGGATTGTTCCGCGCTCTGATGGCGGCGTGAACAGTGGACCGTGATCGAACTTGGCGATGATGTCGATCGCTTCTTTGTGGAGATCAGGCGAAAGAGCGATCAGGTCCTCGTCGCGCACGCCCTGGATATCGATCGGCGCTGGCTTTGTCGGAAACGGCTGCGTCTTCGCCGCATGTTCGCCGGGAACGCCGGATGCCGGCACGGGCTGCTCCTCGATCGGCCAGACCGGCTTGCCGGTGACGCGGTCAAACACATAAACAAACGCTTGCTTTGTCACTTGCGCGACCGCCTTGACCGGCCTTCCGTCTACGGTGATGTCGATAAGGTTGGGGGCGGCCGGCGTATCGTAATCCCACAGCCCGTGATGGACGAGCTGATAGTGCCAGACCTTCCGACCGGTCGCCGCATCGAGACAGACGAGGCTGTCGCCATAAAGGCCGTCGCCGGGACGATGACCGCCGTAATAGTCGTCGGTCGGCGTGCTGACCGGGAGATATACATAACCGAGTTCTTCGTCCGCACTCATCGGCGCCCAGACATTGGCGTTGCCGGCTTCCTTCCAAGATTCCTGCTCCCAGGTCTCGACGCCGGGCTCGCCCTGCTGGGCCACGGTGTGGAAGGTCCAGAGCAGACGGCCGGTGACGACGTCGAAGCCGCGCACGTCACCCGGTGGCGACGGCCGCTTTCCCCACCAGTCCATGACCGACGATCCGACCACGATCACGCCGCGCACGATCACCGGCGGCGAGCTCATGGTGTAGTAATCGCGGTCGACCGGCCGTCGCAGGCCTTCGGCGAGATCGATCCTGCCATCGGTCCCGAAACCCGGCACAGGTTTGCCGGTCTTGGCGTCGAGCTCGATCATCTGCGCAAAAGCCGTAAGCATCACGATACGCTCGTCGTTGCCGTTGCGCCAATAAGCCACGCCGCGATGCAGCCAGCCGTCATTGGCGGGAATGCCGAGGCCGTTCTCGTAAATCTTGGGATCGAACACCCACCGGGTCTCCCCGGTCGCGGCATCAATGGCGGCAATCTGCGACAACGATGTCGAGGTGTAGAGCGTGCCGCCAATCATCAGCGGCGTCGATTCATTGGCGCGGCTTGGCCCGACTTTCGGGTTGGCCTCCTTGATCGCCATGTCCGGTGATTTCCACCGCCAGGCGACATGCAGCTTCCCGGCGTTGCCGCGGTCGATCTGCGCCAGCGGCGAATAGCGCGCCGCGGCGTAGGTCCCGCCATAAGCGGGCCACTCGCCTTGCGACAAGGCCTTGGCGGATTCAGGTAGTGCGCCCGGGATAGCCTGCGCGTGAAGCGCGGCCGGCATGCCAAACAAAACGAGCACCGTCCAATCACTACGCGCAATGTCGCCTCCCAAGTTTTTGACAGCATCCACGAAAGCTGGATGCCCGTCAAAGGCGGAAAAACGACAAAAACCCGGTGCGCGGGCCCCCTACTCCACGGCCCGTCCGAACTTGTTCGACTTCGGCAGGCCATGCGCGAGGCGGCCGGCGTCGGCACGGTTGCCGCGCCAGCCGGACAATTCCTTGAAGGTCATGCTCTGATCGCGGCCGGCCGAATCCTTCCAGGTGAGGCCGGCCCTGGAATCGAAGGTGACGACATCCGACAGCGCAGCACTTTTGTATTTCTGCAAGCGCACGCCGCGGCCGCGCGCCATCTCCGGCACCTGATCGATCGGGAAGATCACCATCTTGTGGTTGGTGCCGATCGCCGCGACCATGTCGCCGGCGACGGTTGCGATAGCGCGCGCCTCGTTCGGCATCTGGACGTTCAAAACCTGCTTGCCCTTGCGGGTGTTACCGACGCAATCGTCCTCGTTGACGATGAAGCCCTGCCCCTCGCCGCTCGCAATCAG
>Ga0209167_10000102_pt1 | contig 88066 bp, 94 predicted proteins | sample Coa_R1_9_FD_187154 | JGI IMG/M metagenome (GOLD analysis project Ga0209167, IMG submission 187154) | Surface soil microbial communities from Centralia Pennsylvania, which are recovering from an underground coalmine fire - Coalmine... | ecosystem: Environmental > Terrestrial > Soil >... | reverse complement strand
CTCCATCCCTGCTATCGCTTTCCATGGCGTCATCCTCCGGCACCCGCCGCCTAGCGGGTGTGAGTTGTGGCTCAACTCGCCGGATCTTGACGCCTTTTCACTTTTCCACCAACTTCCCGACACTACCACGAACACAACCGCAGGGATTTCTGGATAATCGCTATCGCCCGCTCGATACCGGATACGGACTGCTGACGAAATAAAGCCAGAATTGTGGAGACGAATTCGTCACCGCTTTCTTTCAAGCCCGGCGAGCCCTTCTCCAAGACCGCGCGCATAAAACCCTGTAGTCCCTCGCTTCGTTGAGCAACGGCGACAATCTCGTGATCGCTCATGAATCCTTCCTGAACGGACATCAGCCTTAGGTGCTCCGTCGAAAGGTCGTCAATACGGTCTATTAGGCTCTCGAACTTGATGCCAAGTGCGGAATCATATGGATCGTTGAATTGAGATGGATCCGTCAGCCAAACTGTGTCGTCTCTCAAATTCCTTAGCGAGTGCTCATTGAAAGGCCTATATTTATACAACTGTCTTGGCAGGTCGTGATCTTTTTCGTCAAACACTCGTTGCAGTGTGGCGAGGTCGGGCTTCAACGAGGATAGAAGCTCTATCAGTTCATTTTTCCACGTTAGCGACAATTCCGTGACCAAACGTTAGGCTTTCACCATCATTTATAGAGTTTAATCTATCTGGACAAAAACGTCGTCGGCTTCGACTTTGACCGCGTAGGTCTTGATTGGGCGGACGGCGGGCGGACCCAGCGCGCGGCCGGTGCGGATATCGAAGGCCGAGCCGTGATAAGGACACTCGACGCTGCATTCCTCGAGATCGATATCACCCGCGGCGAGCGAAGCCTGCGCGTGCGAGCAGGTGTCCTCGGTGGCGTAAAAGCCGTCGTCGAGCCGATAGAGCGCGATGGTGGGCGTCAGATTGAGGCGCAGCGCCTCGCCGGGCTTGAGTTGATCGATTGTGCAGGCTTTGAGCAGCGGCATCTTGTTGCATTCCTCGGGTGGCGGGATAGATAGTCGCGCGACCGGACAGTAAATTATTGCTAGAATATTTCTATCATGGCTGGCAGCAGTTTCGATCAAACGCAAAGCATTCCTAATGCGAACGGTGCTCCATCGCCGGAGAGCCGCCTGATCATTCCGGCGGGCGGTTTCGAGATTCCGCCGCCGATCGAGCAGCCGAATATCTTTCCGCTCGAATGGCCGGTGGTCACCGAGTCGCTCGCCGCGCTGTACGAAAAGTCGAAGCGGCAGGCGTGGAACCCCGCCGATCTGGCGTGGGACGATCTGCGCGCGACGGATTTCACGGCCGAAGAGCGAATCGGAATCATGTACTGGTACGCGGTGCTGGCGGTGTTCGACGGCTCGGGACCAGCGGTCTTCGCGAAGGCGATGATCCATACCTATGAGATTCAAGCGGAGGATCCGATCCGCAAATGTTTCTTCGCGGTCGCGCGCGACGAGGTGAATCACGAGGAATGCTGCCAGCGGGCGATCGCGCAGCTGGTGCCGAACGGCCCATTGCGCTTCGGCCCGCGCACCGCCCTCGAACGCGCCGCGGTCAATAATATCGAATGGCTCTACCATAACGGCGGCCGCTACTGGCGCGGCTATTCGGCCTCACTCGACAAGTATCCGCTGTCGATCCTCTTCACCTCGTTCTTACTGGGCGAGGTCGCGGCGTCGACGCTGTTCTACGGCATGTCGCAGCGGACGTCGCGGGCGGTGTTCAAGCGGGTCTTCACGAAGGTCGGGCAGGACGAGAGCCGGCATCTGGCGATTTGCCTCAAGATGCTGGAGAACGACTGGCCGCAGCTCAGCCGGGAATACAAAGACATGATCACGCGGCAGTTGCGCGCGGGCTTCGTCTTCCTCTCGATGATTCTGTGGGAGCCGCCCAAGATGTTTTGGGAGCTGCCGAGCTACTTTATCGATAACCATCGGGTATTGGTTGATCTGGCGCGGCAGGGCGGACTCGGCGTGCTCAGCTTCGACGAGCAGGCGGACAACTGGCGCTACGCGATCGCCAAGGTCAAGAAGGTGGTCGAGGATTGGGGCATCAAGTTTCCGGCGATCCCGGAACTCGATCTCGACGGCGTCGACGTCGGCGACATCACGGCGGCCGACATCATCCCGGTTTTCTGATCTGTTGGCCGCCGCCGCGTGCGAGGCGGAAGAAGGCTCTTGATGCCCGGATTGTCGCATTATGCTCGACAGCATGACGCGTGATATGTTACAACTGTTTCCGTGATCAGGAGCTTCAAGCACAAGGGCTTGAAGGAATTATTTGAGACCGGCCGCAGCGCGAAGGTTCCGCCCAGCCTGCGCCAAAGATGCAGTGATCGTCTGGAAGCTTTGGATGCGGCCATGAAATTGGACGACCTCAGCTTACCTGGTTATAACACGCATCCCCTGCATCGAACGCCGCTGTGCTACAGCATTCACATAAATGGCCCGTGGACGATTACCTTTGAGTGGGAAGCTCCCGACGCGCGTAAAGTGGACTTGGAGCAGTATCATTAGGCGAATTGAACAACGCCCGTCTATTACGGAGTTCACAGCATGACCGAATATATTGTCGACCGCGGGACAATCACGCGTCCGCCGACGCATCCCGGCGTGCTCTTCGCGCGCGATATCCTGCCTGCGCTCGGCCGCCGCACGATCGGCGAGCTCGCGACACTGCTCGGCGTTAGCCGGCAGACCCTTCATCGCCTGATGGCGGGCGATACGGCCATTACTCCGGAGATGGCGATCCGGCTCGGCAAGCTCTGTGGCAATGGCCCGGATCTCTGGATGACTTTGCAAAACCGTTACGACCTCTGGCACGCCAAGCGTAAGCTCAAGAAAGAGCTCAATACGATTCCGACCCTTCGAGATTAACCGTCCACTTCGTCGGACGCACGGCGGAGCGCTAATAAAAGCGCGCTTCGCCCGGGGGGCGGGTTTTCCAGCGGCGATGGATCCAGTTCCAGTGATCGGGATGCGCGCGAATCATGCCTTCGATCACTGAGGTATAGCGCTGAGTGTTTTCGCGCACGGCGGTGGGGCGATCGGAGCCACGCGCCGTCTCGATGATCGGCAGAAAGGTAATCTGATGGCGGGTGCTGGCGCCGTCGCGCACCATAAAGGCCGGCAGCACCGGGACGCCGGTGGCGAGCGCGATACGCGCGAGGGCGTCGCTGGTCGCGGCCATGAGTCCAAAGAAATCTACGAAGACGCCGTCGCGCGTATCGAGATCGAGCGGGATCGTAACCATCCAGTCGTCGCGCAGCAGCCGGAGCATCGGGCGGCCGGCGCCGCGGCGCGGAATGGGGCGGCAACCGAAGCGCTCGCGCCGCGCCATCACGGCGGCGTCGATGAGCGGGTTGCGATTGGGCCGCTGCACGAAAGCGACGCGATTGCCGAAGGCCGAGTGGGCGAGCGACAGCAGTTCGAAATTGCCGAAGTGCGCGGTCAGCGTCAGGATGCCGCGGCCGCCCGAGCGGCGGTTGGCTTCGTCCCAGCATTCGCGTCCGGTGTAGGTGACGCGCCGCTCGATCGCCGCGCGATCAAGGTGACGGGAATGGACCCACTCGGCCGCCATCCGGCCGAAATTCCGATACATTCCACGGATAATTTTGCGACGCGCGTGTGCGTCAGAGTCGGGAAAGGCGATCTGCAGGTTGCGCTCAGCAATGCGGCGGTTGACGTAATCCGCGGTCATCGCGACGGCGCCGAAAGCGGCGCCAACGCGGATCGCGCGTTCGAGGGAAAAGGCGCGCAGCACGCCCCACGGGACGCTCAACGCGGCGACTTCGGTCCAGGCTCTCAGGGCGCCGATCTGACGGGGCATCGGCGGCGCAACTCGTCAGCGGGTAGCGATCGCGCCGGCGCTGAGCCGTCGCGCGGTCATGGCGCGTTTGCGGCCGGCGGCCCGCTGCCGCCGTTCGGCGCGCTGTAGGAACTCGCGCCCGCGGCGCCGCCCGGAGGCGGATTGGCGGCGTTCGGATTGGGTGCGAAACCGCTGTTCGTGGCGGGTTGCGCCTGTTGATTGAGATCCTGCTGCGGCGAGACCGGAGCGTTGAAGGTCGGCTGATAAAGTTGCTGGAAGTGCGACGCCGGCATGTTATTGATCTCCTGGCGGCCGAGCGAGCGCACGTATTTTTGCCGCTGATCGAGCGCGAGCGCCTGCAAATCATCGCGGGTGCGGACGACGTGCGGAGTCAGAAAAACCAGCAGATTCTGTTTGGTATTAATCCGCGAGTTATCGCTGAAGAGATTGCCGAGGAAGGGGATATCCGAAAGAAACGGCACGCCCTGACGGGTGATGTCGGTCTCGGTCGAGATGAGCCCGCCAATCACCGCGGTCCGATGGTTCTGCACGAGCACGCTGGTCGAAGCCGAGGTGATGGTGGTGGTCGGTCCGAGCGGGTTGGTCGACGAATTCTGGGTGCCATTAACGACGTTGGAGACTTCCTCGTAGATGTCCAGTTTGACCGCGTCACCGGCGGAGACCTGCGGGATCATATCGAGGGTGATGCCGACGTTCTGACGATCCACCGAATTGAAAATCTGCCCCGGCAATCCCGAGTTGGCGGCTGACGAGCCGACGAACGGGACGTTCTGGCCCACGACGATCATCGCTTCCTCGTTGTCTGCCGTCAGCAGGGTCGGCGCCGAGAGCACATTGCTATGCGTGTCGCTCTGCAGCGCAGTGATCAGGGCGACGTCGCACGGCACCGTGATATTGCTGGAGGTAGTCGTGGGGGTCGTGGTGGTCGAACTGGTCGACGGGACTTGGCAATTGCTGCCCGAGGCCAAGCCGAAGCCCAGCCCAGTCAGTCCCAACGGATTACCGAGCGCGTTCTGCAGATTGCCAAAATTGAGTGATCCGAGCCCGAGCACGTTGCTGCCGAGCGAGCCCGAGCTGAGGAAGTTGACGCCGATGTCCTTGGTGCGGTTGACGTCGACGGCAACGATGATCGCCTGGACGAACACCTGGACGCGCGGGATGTCGAGCTGCTCGATAACGCGGCGGAGGGTCTCGTAGTCCTGCGGCGCGGCGCTGACGATCAACGAGTTGGTGGCGGGGTCCGCGGTGACGGTGACGTTGCTTTCGAAATCGGTGCCGTGACCGCCGCTGCTGCTGGCGGTCGAAGGGCCGTTGCCGGACGCGCCCTGAGTGCGCGAACCGAGGCCGCCGCCACCGGCACCGCCGAAACCGCCCGAGGAACCGCCAAAGCCACTGCCGCCGCCCATACCGCCCGCGGCGCCGCCGAAGCTACTGCCGCCGCCGATACCGCCCGCGGCGCCGCCAAAGCTACTGCCGCCGCCGCCAAAGCCGCTGTTGAAGGAGCCGTTCTGATTCCCCAACGAGCTGCCGCGGCCGAGCGAATTGCGTCCGGTCGACGGCGACAGCGACGAGGGGCCGCCGCCGCCGCTCAGCATCCCGTTGAGCACATCGACCATCTCAGTTGCCGGCGCGTATCTCAGATGAAGTACGTGGATGCGATAGGTCTCGTTGGGCGAATGCACGTCGAGCTTGAGGACGAGGTCCTTGATTTGACGCATCTCAAGCGGCCCGGCCAGAACGATCAGCGAGTTGGTGCGCTCGTCGGGCACGACGCTGTAACTGCTCGCGGCGCCCTGCGCGGAGGGCGCGACGACGCCCACGCCCGGACGCGGCACGCCGGCCCCGTGCATCGAGGCCTCACGTACGCTCATGATTTTATCGATCTGCGCGGCCAGATCGTCGGCGAAAGCGAGCTTGAGCGGAATGACCGCTACGTTCTGCTGCACGCCATGGACGTCGAGCGAGCCGATAATTTGCAGCAGGCGCTGGACGTTGTAGGCATCGTCCGTGATGATCAGCGTATTGTCCTGAGGAAACGCTGCGATCAGACCGTCGTGCGAGACCATCGGCTGGATGACGCTCAACACCGACGCCGCGTCGGCGTTGCGCAGCTTGATCATCCGTGTGACGTATTGATCGCCCTGCGCTTGCGCCGGATGCTGCGACTCGGTCAACTCCGCCGACTGGCGGACATCGCGGGCCGGAATAATTTTGATCACCGGGCCGGCCTGGACAGTGGTGAAGCCTTTGAGCTGCAGCACCGATTGAAAAATCGAATAGGCCTGCTCAGGAGTGACGCGGCTCGGCGAGATGATGCTGATTTTGCCGCGCACATTCTCGTCGATAACAAAATTCTTGCCGGTGATGTCGCTGATAAAGCGGGCGAGCACCGGGATCTCGACGTTTTGGAAATTCATCGTGATGAGATCGCTCGCGCCCGGCCGCGCGGAGTCGGCAACCGCCGGCGGCGCTGACGTTGACGCAACCGCGGGGCTGACCGGCGCGCTGACATCCGGAGCGTCGGCGGGCGCGTCAGCCGTATCACCCGAGTCATTGTCGTCGGAGCCGTCGTCGTCGCTGGCGTGCACCTGCGCCGCCATCAGGCAGAGACTGAGAAAAAACGCGAATGCGACGGCCCACCAACGTTTCATTCGCTGCCCCTCTAGAAAGCCCCGATTTTCAGAAAGTCCCCGGTCCGCGTGCGAGTCTATCGGCGCCCGTCAACCACGGCAACCCCGATCGATTGCAAAACCATGACGGGTCCGAAACTATGAAAATTCACTACGCGCTCAATCCTTGCGTCTTCTGCATCAATGAGGAAATCACAGCTAACGCCTGCGGAGTTTTACGCAACCTGGCCTAATCAGCGTTGGACCGCGTGGGCGCGTGCGTTGCGGTCATCCCGGGGCGCAGCGAGGATTTATCGGTGCGCTTCGAATATCTGATCGGAGTCCGTTACCTGCGTGCGCGGCGGCATGAGCGCTTCGTTTCGCTGATCGCGCTCATCTCGCTGGCCGGCGTCGCGATCGGCACCTTCGCGCTCACGGTCGTGCTCTCGGTCATGAGCGGTTTCGAGGAGGACTTGCGCAACCGGCTGCTGGCCTTCAATCCAGAGATTGCCGTTACGGTCAGCCCGCACGACGCAGCCCAGATCCCGAGCCTTGCCGGGCGCGTCGCCGCCCTGCCCGGAATCGTCGGCGTGGCGCCGTTCGCAACCTCGCAGGTGATGTTGGTCTCGACCACGGCTGCGGGCACTCCGGCCTATGTTGCGGGCGCGACCCTGCGCGCGGTCGAAGCGCGGCACAATCCGGTCCTGCGCGAACTTGAGAGCACGCTAACTGCCGGTGCGCGGGCGGCGGCGATGGATCAAAGTTTCCCGGTGAGCGTGAGCGATCGCGGCGTCAAACGCGTCGTGCAATTGCCGGGCGCGCTGATCGGCGACGGACTCGCGGAGGACCTTGCCGTGCGCGTGGGCGAGGCGATTATCGTGATCGCGCCGGCGAGCCTGGGCGCGGGCTCGACGCCGCGGCTGCGCCGCTTTGTCGTTGCGGGCCTGTTCCACTCGGGCATGTTCGAGTACGACTCGTCGCTGATCTTCGTCGCGCTGCGCAACGGTCAGGCGCTGCTGGCTGACGACCCGCAACTCGAGCAGGGTGTCGAGGCGCGCGCGGCCAATCTTTTCGACGCTCCCGCCCTCGCCCGGCGGATCGCGGCTGGCGGTGATCCCGGCCTCGCCGTAACTGACTGGACGCAAACCGACGCCCCGCTGTTCGCCGCGCTAAAGCTCGAGAAATTCACCTATTTTCTGGTGCTGCTGCTGATTGTGCTGGTGGCGGCGTTCAACATTATCGCGACCCTGGTGATGGTGGTGATGGAGCGGCGCAAGGAGATCGCGATTCTGCGCGCGATGGGGGCGCGGGCCGGCTCGATCGCCGCGATCTTTCTTTGCGAGGGTGCGGCGTTAGGGATCGGCGGCACGCTGCTGGGCGTCGGAGTCGGCTTTATCGTGTCGTTTTTAATCGGCAAGTATCATTTTATTCATCTGCCGGCTGACCTCTTCATGGTCAGTACGGTTCCGGTGCGGCTCTATGCCGTGAACTTCATCGCGGTGGCGGTCGCAGCGATCGCGCTCTGTCTAGCGGGCGCGATCTATCCGGCGATGCGCGCGCGCACGCTCAGTCCGGTCGAGGTTATCCGCTATGAGTAGGCTCGCGTCTGACACGGCGATCGCTCCGGTGGCGGCGCAAGTGCAAACCGGGGTCCCGCTGTTGCGCGCCGAGGCGGTCGGCAAGAGCTTCCTCGACGCCGGGCGCGAGGTCGTCGTGCTGCGCGATTTGGCGCTCGAGGTGATGGCGGGCGAGGAGATCGCGATCGTCGGCCAGTCCGGGGTGGGCAAGTCCACTTTGCTGCACATGCTCGGCAGCCTCGAAGCGCCAACTGCCGGAAAGGTTTTATTCGAGGATCACGATCTCTTCGCCATGGACGCCAAGCGTATGGCCGACTTTCGCAACCGCAATCTCGGCTTCGTCTTTCAGTTCCACTATCTGCTCGGCGATTTCAGCGCGGTCGAAAACGTGATGATGCCGGCGCTGATCGCGCGCCTCAATCAGCGCGAGGCGCGGGCGCGCGCTACCGAGGTGCTGGAACTGGTGGGACTCGGCGACAAGTCGCATCGGCGCCCGACCGAGCTTTCCGGCGGTGAGCAGCAGCGCGTCGCGGTCGCGCGCGCGGTAGTGATGCGCCCGCGGCTGGTCCTGGCCGATGAACCGACGGGCAATCTTGATCCGCATACCGCGGGTGAGATTCACGAGCTCTTTCATCGCCTCAATACCTCGCTCGGCGTAACCCTCGTGGTCGCAACGCACAATGAACGCCTTTCGCGCAGTATGGGGCGGACGCTGAGACTGCGTGAGGGGCGTCTGTTCGCCGAGCCCGACGCCTAGATCACTTCAAGCACGTCGAGCGCGAGCGGTGTCGCACTGTGCTTTGCGCTGCTTTGAGGCTCGCGTCTGCCCTTGTGGGACAGCGCTTGGTTTACTTCAATCAGATGATTGGTTAGCTTGGTCGCCGCCTGCGGGGATGATGGTGACGGCGGCAAATTCTTTTCTGTTGCGCGGAGGATTCCTCCGCGTTCGTCTATTCTGGCTGCTCCTCATGATCCTCGCCGTGGTCGCGCCGGCACGCGCACAGACGCCGTCGCCGATCGTCACCGACATCAAAATCGCGGGGAATCAACGCGTCGAGACCGACGCCATCCGCGTCCACATCACGCAGCAGACCGGTCAACCGCTGAATCAGGCCGCCGTCGACGCAGATGTCAAGGCCATCTACAAGATGGGTTTTTTCGACCACGCCAGCGCGGCAATCGATAACGGCGTGCTCACCTATTCGGTGACTGAGCGCCCGCTGATCAGCGACCTGCGGTTCAGCGGGATGAAAAAGATCAAGGCCGCCGACGAGCAGATTATCAATGCGCTGACGATCCATTCGGGCGCGGTCTACGATCCGCTGCGCGCCAAGAGCACGGTCCGCAATATCACCGAGGTTTATCAGGGCAAGGGCTATCTCGACGCCAAGGTCGATTTCAAGCTGATCCCGCAACCGAACAACACGGCGATCGGCGTGATCGATGTGGACGAGGGTCCGGCGGTCAAAATTTCAAAGATCGACTTTACCGGCAACAAGGCCTATTCGGCGCGGCAGTTGCGCGGCCTCCTCGAAACCCAGCGGCACAGCGTGCTGAGCTACATCTTCAGCACCGGTTACCTTGATCAGAAGAAACTCCAGAGCGACGTCGATCGTCTGACTTCGTTTTATTACGAGCACGGCTACGTCAATGCCGTGGTTTCGCCGCCGCAGATTACCCGGCACGGCAATTATCTGACTGTCAGCTTCGCGATTGATGAGGGACCGCAGTATAAGGTCGGCACGGTTGAGGTCGCCGGCGATCTCAAGCTGCCGGAGAAGGATCTGATCAGCAAATTAATCCTCAAGCCCAAAGAGGTCTTCAGCGGCTCCGACATGCAGCACGACGTGCTCACCCTGTCGGATCTTTACTCGGATCGCGGCTATGCGTACGTCAACGTCGATCCGCGCACCCAGGTCGACCCGGCGACGCGCAACGTCAACGTCGTCTACAACATTACGCCGGGCCGCGAGGTCCTGGTCGATCGCATTAAGATCACCGGCAATACCAAAACCTCGGACAAGGTAATCCGGCGGGAATTGACGATCGAGGAGCAGGAGCCTTATTCGACGGCGAGAATCCAGCGCTCCAAGCAGCTCCTCGACTCGCTCGGCTATTTTTCCAATACGCGCATTTCGACCGAGCCCGGGCCTTCACCGGACAAGATTGATCTCAACGTCGCCGTCCAGGAACAGAACACGGCATCGCTGCAGGCCGGCGGCGGTTACGACAGCTATTCGTCGATCTTCGGCAATTTCAGCGTCAGCAACAGCAATCTGTTCGGCGGCGGGGAGTCGATCTCGGCTGATGCACAGGTCGGTTTTCTCTACCAGGATTATACTGTCAGTTATACTGAGCCCTGGTTCCTCGATATTCCGCTCAGCATCTCTTTGCAGGGCTTTTACAACAAGCTCTTTTTATTTTCGTTCAATCAGAGCACGGCGGGATTCTCGGTCACGGCCAGCTATCCGCTGGTTGACCTCGGGCTCAAGCGGATTGGCCAGTTTTCGCTCGACGATATCAATCTCTCCTTGGGCTATACCTTCGAGAGCGTCGGCATCAGCGGACTCGGCGAGTTCACCACCTTCGATATTTTCCGCTACAAGGGCTACACCCGAGTCTCCGAGATCACCCCGGGTATCCGGCGCTTCACCGTTGATAACCCTCAGGACCCGCGCAGCGGGTCGGTCCAGTCGCTGGACGTCGAACTGGCCGGGCTCGGCGGCACCGCATTTGTCAAGAGCGTGTTCCACACCCGGTTTTTCATCCCTTATATTCAGAGTCCAAAATGGGGTGAGTGGGTCTTCGCGCCGGGCGTGACTTATGGCATCGGCACGCTCCTGAGCTCGGGTTTTGGCGGGGAGTTGCCGCTCTATGAGCGCTTCTTCCCAGGCGGCAACAACGGCCTCAGTTCGGTGCGCGGTTACGAAATCTATTCGTTGGGCCCGCAGGTCACGCTCTTCGATCAGCAGGGCGCCCCGCTCGCGGTCGAGCAGGTCGGCGGCAGCCAGGAACTGCTGCTGAGCGCCGAGACCACCTTCCCGATCTGGTCCTCCTTTGGTATCCGTGGCGCGGCCTTCCTCGACGCCGGTCAGGCCTACCGCCTGCACGATTCGATCACGCCCAGTTCTTTGCAGGCGGCCTATGGCGCGGGCGTGCGCTGGAAATCTCCCTTCGGTCCGCTGGCGGTCGATCTCGCGTTCCCGATCAACAAACGGCCCAACGATCAGGCCGTGGTTTTTGATTTCGGCGCGGGCGCGCCTCTCTAACGCCAGAGCTGGCGTCTCCGCGAGCGAAGCCCGATCGGCGAGCGTGGGGATCTGCGTCAAGATGACGATGGGCAACCGCACAGTTGCGCGCCCCGGCAAGATCGGCCAGAGTTTACGCTCGAATCACCAGCCGGCCCTGTTCGTCCTCATGCTCGCTGGTCAGCGAAAGACGCTAATGCAATGGAGGGTTGGTTGGGTATGACGTTTCTGTCGAAGCTTTGCGCCGCGGCACTGATGCTGGCTCTGGTCACGATGGCAGCCGCGCCCCTGCACGCAAGCGACTATAAATTAGCTTTCGTCGATATTCAGCGCGCCCTCAACGATTGCCACAACGGTAAAGCGGTCAAGACGGATTTCCGCGGGCGCATCGAGCGCCTGCAGCAGCGGTTGCAGGGCGAGCAGGACGAAGTCGAGCGGCTCAAAAAAGAGTACGAAGAAAAAGGCCCGCTGATGCAGCCCGATCAGCGCCAGAACCTCGAGGACGATTACTCCAAGAAGTTGCATGCCTTCCAGGACGACTACAAAAACTCAGCCGATGAGCTCAAGCAGAAGGATCAGGAAATGACCGGCGAGATCGTGCGCGATCTCGCGCTGGTGGTGCAGCGAATCGGCGCCAAGAGCAACTACACGATGGTCATGGAAAAGGGTTCCTTGCTCTGGGCCATCCCGAGTATCGATATCACCGACGAGGTCATCCGCGACTACGATGCGATGAACGTCAAGCCGGGCGCGCTCGCCCAGGAAGCGATGGCCTCGAGCGGCGGCGGCCGCTTCGGTTCCGCCTCGGAGCCGCGTCCGGCGCAGCCCGAGGAAAGCGCCCCGCCGTCGGGCGGCTCGACCATCACGAAGTAATCCGGTAGCGGCTTGGCGGATAAAACCCCTCACGATAACGACCGCTTCCTCGGGCTGCTGCCTCATCGCTACCCGTTTCTGCTGGTCGATCGGGTGCTCGGTCGCGACGCCGATCACGTCCTGACGCTCAAGAATGTCACCATCAACGAGCCGTTCTTCACCGGCCACTTTCCCGGTATGCCGGTGATGCCGGGCGTGCTCATTCTCGAAGCCCTCGCGCAGTCCGCGGCGATCCTCGCGCTCAGCATCATCGGCGAACGCCGCAGCCTCTTTATGCTGACCGGGATCGACAAGGCGCGCCTACGCCGGCGCGTCGTGCCCGGCGATCAGTTGCATATGGAAGTGCGGCTGCTGAAGCATCATCACCCGCTGTGGAAAATGCGCGGCGAGGCCCGAGTTGACGGCGAGCTCGCGGCCGAAGCCGAGCTCTCCGCGATGGAAGTCGAGGGCCAACTCCCATAGCCGGGCGGATTCATCCAGCGGCGGTGATCGATCGCGCGGCAGAGATCGATTCGTCGGCGGAAATCGGCCCGGGTGCGGTTATCGGTCCGCGCGTCAAAATCGGCGCGGAGACGCAGATCGGTCCCTATGCCGTGATCGAAGGCGACACCACGATCGGCGAACGCAACCGGATCTTTCAGTTCGCCTCAATCGGCGCCGATCCCCAGGACCTGAAGTATCACGGCGAGCCGTCGCGCCTCGAAATCGGCAACGATAACCGCATCCGTGAGTTCACCACGATTCATCGCGGTACCGAAGGCGGCGGGATGCTCACGCGAATCGGCAACCATGTCCTGCTGATGAACTATGTTCACGTCGCCCACGACTGCGCGATTGGCGATCACTCGATCATCGCCAATTCGACCGAAATCGCCGGTCACTGCGTCCTCGAAGAATGGGTGGTCACGGCGGGCATGTGCGGTATCCATCAGTTCAGCCGGATCGGCGCGCACGCGATCGTGGCGGCGGGCTCGAAGGTCGCGCAGGACGTTCCGCCCTACTCGATGGTGGCGGGCGATCGCGCGCGCCTGGTGGGTGTCAACTCGATTGGCCTCGAACGCCGCGGCTTCACTACCGAAACCATCGCGGCGCTGAAAACCGCCTTCCGCACGCTCTTTTACGGGAAGCTGCTGCGCAATCAGGCGCTCAAACGCGTGCTTGCCCGCAACGGCGAGGTCGCCGAGGTCCGCCGCCTCGTTGACTTCATCACCAACTCGCCGCGTGGCGTCGTCGGCCGCGATCGTGAATAGCCTCGGCCTCATCGCCGGCAATGGCACTTTCCCGCTCGAAGTCGCCAAGGCCGCGCGGCGGCGCGGCCTCAGTATCGTCGCGATTGCCCATCGCGGCGAGACCGCGGAAGCGCTCGCGCCGCTGGTTGACGAGATCACGTGGATAAAAGTTGGCGAGCTCGAACGCATGATAGCCGTGTTCAAACGCGCCGGCGTCCGGCAAGCCGCGATGGCCGGCGGCATCGCGCGCGCCCGGCTGGCGGATTCGTTTGCCCCGGACGCGCGCGCGCTCGCGATGCTTTCGCGCATCGGACGCTTCAGTGACGACGCCGTGCTGCGCGGCCTCGCCGCCGAAATCGAAAGTGACGGCATCGAAGTGATCGACCCAGTGCCGCTGCTCGAAGATGTCATCGCGGCCGCCGGTCTATTGGCCGGTCCGGCGCCGACCGCCGCTCAGCTCGCCGACCTGCGCCTCGCCTTCGCAGTGCTGGATGCACTCGGCGCGTTCGACGTCGGTCAGACCGTCGCTGTCCGGGACGGCGTCGTGGCCACAGTCGAGGCGATCGAAGGCACCGACGCCGCCCTGCGCCGCGCCGCCGCGGTCTGGGGCAAAGGTCTCGTCGTCGCCAAAGGCGCCAAGGCCGCGCAGGACCTTCGCTTCGACCGTCCCACGATCGGGCCGGCTACGCTCGACCTGCTCGGTGAAATCGGCGCGGCGATGCTCGGCCTGCAGGCCCGCACCGCGATGATCCTCGAACGCGAGGCCGCCTTCGCGCGCGCACAGGAACTCGGCGTCACGCTTTATGGCCATGAGTGAGTTGCGCGCGGCGCTCGTTGGCGCGGGACGGCTGGGCACGCTGCACGCGCAAAAATACGCCGGCATAGTGGGCGTGAAACTGGCCTGCGTGGTTGACCTCGATCCCGACCGCGCGCAGCGGTTGGCCGATCAAACCGGAGCGAGCGCCCTGCGCGACCATCGCGAACTCGCAGGCCGCGCCGATCTCGCCACCGTCGCCGTCCCCGGCGTCGTCCATCACGCCGTCGCCCGCGACCTGATGGAACAGGGTCTCGATGTCCTCGTCGAAAAACCGATGGCTGCGACGCTCGCCGAAGCCCACGATCTCGCCGCTATCGCCGCGCGCACCGGGCGCATTTTGCAGGTCGGCCATCTCGAACGCTTTAATCCTGCGATCGTGCACCTGCGCTCGATTCTCAGCGCGCCGCGCTTCATCGAATGCCATCGGCTCGCGCCCTTCACCGAGCGCGGCGCCGACGTTGACGTCGTACTCGACCTGATGGTCCATGACCTCGACGTGGTCCTGAGCGTGACGCGCGCGGCGCCGCAATCACTCGAAGCGGTCGGCGTCGCCGTCCTGACCGATCAACCTGACGTCGCCAATGCGCGCATCCGCTTCGCCGACGGCCTCATCGCGAACCTCAACGCGAGCCGCGTCGCGCCGCGCCGCGAGCGCAAAATTCGCTTCTTCCAGCCCGACGCCTACATCTCGCTCGATTACGAGGCGCGCCGCATCCAGGTTTATCGCAAGACCCCACCTGCTACCGGCTCTACTTATCCGACCATCTCTGCAGAACAGGTCGACCTCGGCGACGGCGATCCGTTACTCGATGAAATCACCGCCTTTGTCACCAGCGTCCGCACCCGCTGCGCTCCGCTGGTCGGCGCCGAGGACGGTCTGCGCGTGATGGAACTGAGCGAACTGATTCGCAATTCGATCAGCCGCGACGGCGCCCCGATGGCTTTTGCAGACCGCTCACTCTGACTCTCGACCGCGTCGGAAATTCACCATGACGGGAACGCGGCCACGGCGCATTTTGATGATTGCAGGTGAAGCTTCGGGCGATCATCTGGGCGCCGATCTCGCCGCTCAAATTCTCGCGCTCGCGCCTGCCTGCGAAATCTTCGGGATGGCCGGGGAGCGGATGCGCGCCTCCGGCGTCAGCGCCGTCGTCAACACCGAGGAGGTCTCGGGGATGGGAGCGACCGAACTCGCCTCGACCATCGGTCCGATCCTTGCCGCCTTTCGCCAGCTGGTGAAACTGCTCCGGCGCGATCCGCCCGATCTGGTTATCCTGATCGATTTCCCTGATTTCAATCTCAAGTTCGCCTGGTTCGCGCGCCGCGCCGGCGTGCCCGTGCTCTACTACGTGCCGCCGCAGGTCTGGGCCTGGCGCCGCTGGCGTATCCGCACCCTGGTCAAGCGCGCTGATCAGCTCGCCGTGGTCTTTCCCTTCGAGGCCCCGCTCTACGAGCGCGCGGGCGGACGCGTGACTTTCGTCGGTCATGCGCTGCTCGATCGTGTGCAGCCGGCGCAGGATCGCACCGCCACGCTTGATCGCCACGGCTTCAAAACGCGCGCGCGCCTGCTCGCGCTTTTACCGGGCAGCCGCCGCGGCGAAATTCGCTATCTGCTCCGCCCGATGCTCGAGGCCGCGCGCGTGCTGCGCACGGACCACGACCTCGAACCGGTTATCGCGCTCGCGAATACCCTGTCGGTCGAGGATCTGCGCAGCATCGCGGGCCCCGAAGCACTCGCCGGAGTGCGTATTATCGAAGGGGACACCTATAGTATTATCGCGGCTAGCGAACTCGCGCTGGTTGCCTCGGGGACCGCGACGCTCGAGGCGGCCCTGCTCGGATGCCCGATGGTGATCGCCTACAAAATGTCAGCACTGAGTTATGCGGTGGGCCGCGCGCTCGTTCGCGGCGTTGATTGCGTAGGGATGCCCAATCTTCTCGCCGGGCGCCAAGTTGTGCCCGAGCTGATCCAGTATGACGTCACCCCGGCCAAGCTGGTGCGCGCCGCCGAACCGATGCTGGACGAAAGCCTCCGCAGGGAAGTGATAGCCGAGTTGCGCGCCTTGCGGATGACGCTCGGCGAGCCGGGGGCATCGGCGCGCGTGGCGGCGATCGCACTGCAGATGAGCGATTCGTGCCGCAAATGATCGATTAATATACCTAAAGTAACACATGAGATTGCTGCCACCGCTCTATCTCCGCCTGCTCGGCTATCTGCGGCGCTACCTGTTCCCTTATGTCCTGATCCTGCTCATCACGATGCTGGTGCTGAGCGCCACCAACGGCGTCATCACGTTGCTGATCAAGCGCTTCATTGATCAGATGACGAATAAGCACGACCTGCATGACATTGCCGCCGTGCGCGTTCTGTCCCTCGAAGCGCTCGCGCTCTTTCTGATCCGCGCCGCCGCCGACTTCGGTTCCGATTATCTGCAGGCTTACATCGGTCAGAAGATCACGCTCGATTTGCGCTCGGGGCTCAACGAGCGTCTGCAAAACCAGTCGCTTGCATTCTTCAATCGCACCTCGACCGGTGTGATGATGTCGCGGGTCATTAACGACGTGCAGCTCGTGACCGGCGGAGCGATCAACAGCCTAACTTCAATCTTCGGCGACGGCGCGACCCTGATTGCGGTGTTGGCGACCGCAATCTACATAGATTGGAAACTGGCGCTGATCGCTTTCTTGGTCTTCCCCGCGGCCGTCCTGCCGGTCGCGACCTTCTCGAAGCGGATGCGCCGCATGACCCGCGAAGCCCAAAAACAGATGGGCGGTCTCAACGTCGTGCTGCAAGAGACTTACCAGGGCAATCGCGTCGTCAAGGCCTTCGGGATGGAGGATTACGAGCGCGGCCGTTTTCATCGCGAGCTGCGGCGGCTCTTCCGCATCAGTATGCGCGTGGCGCGCATCAAGGCCGCCACCGGGCCGATCATCGAAGTGATGGGCGCGTTCGCGATCGTCGCCGTGATCTGGTGGGGCTCGGTTTCGGTGCTTTCCGGCACGCGCACCTATGGCACCTTTGGCGCGTTCATCGCCGCGATGCTGATTATCTACCAGCCGTTCAAAAGCTTGACGAAAACCAACAATGATATTCAGCAAGGGCTGGCAGCAACGGAGCGCGTCTTCGAGATGATGGACGCGCCGGTCGAGGTGCGCGACGATCCGGCCGGGCTCGAACTCGCGTCCGGCAACCATACCATTGCGCTCGAAGAGGTGAGCTTCCGTTATAGCGACGCCTGGGTGCTCGAAGGGATCAACCTGACGATCGGCGCGGGCGAAGTGGTCGCGCTGGTCGGTATGAGCGGCGGCGGCAAATCAACTATCGCCGACCTGGTGCCGCGCTTTTACGATGTCCAGCGCGGCGCTGTAACGATCGACGGAATAGATGTGCGCCGCCTGAAAATTGCCTCGCTGCGCGCGCAAATCGGCATCGTCACCCAGCAGACCTTTCTCTTCAACGATACGGTTCGCGCCAATATCGCTTACGGCAGTATGGAAAAAAGCCTCGACTCCGTGATCGCTGCGGCGCGCGACGCCAATGCTCATGACTTCATCACGCGGCTGCCCGACGGCTACGACACCGTGGTCGGCGAGTTGGGTGTCCGGCTCTCGGGCGGCGAGCGCCAACGTCTCGCGATCGCCCGCGCGTTGCTCAAAAACGCCCCGATCCTGATTCTCGATGAAGCGACTTCGGCGCTCGACTCCGACGCCGAACGCCAGGTCCAGGAGGCGCTCGAGCGCCTGATGGAGAATCGCACCACACTCGTGATCGCCCATCGACTCTCCACTGTCCGGCGCGCTGATCGCATCGTCGTCGTGGTGCATGGCCGCATCGTCGAGACCGGCACGCACGATGAGTTGATCGCGCGCGGCGGCGAATACGGCCGCCTGCACGATCTGCAATTCAGACCCACGCTTGCAACCAACGGCGATCTCACCGGCTGATCGACGATTCGCTTGTGCCGGCTCGCGATTCAAAATTCGCCCAGCTCTACAACGCCCTCTGGTACCCGGCCCTGCCCTTCGCGCTGGCCGTCGCCGGCGGGCGCGATTCTGCTATCCGTCGCGAGCGTCTCGGCTACGCAACTCCCGCGCTCGCCGGCGATCCGACGAGACGCGTGTGGGTCCATGCCTCCTCGGTCGGCGAAATCGAAGCCGTGCGGCCTGTTGTCATCCGGCTCGCTCGCGAGGTCCCCGGCCTCGAAGTGGTGCTCACTACCATGACGCTCACCGGGCGTGAGGCCGCTCGCCGGCGGCTTCGCGGCCTTGCGGCTTATGGTTTGGCGCCGCTGGATTTTAAATCGGCGGTGCGGCGCTTCCTCAGCCGTGTGCAGCCCCGTCTGATCCTTATCGCGGAAACCGAATTGTGGCCTAACTTCTTTTTCGAGGGCGCGCGCGCAGTTGCGAAAGTTATCCTGATCAACGGCCGCATGTCGGAGCGTTCATTGCGGAGGTATCGTCGGGTGCGCGGACTGTTGCGCGCTACGCTCGCGCGGGCCGATCGAATTCTCGTGCAGACCGTGGCCGACGCCGCACGTTTTCGCGAACTCGGGGCGCCGGACGATCGGCTATTCGTCACCGGCAACACCAAGTTCGATCTCGACGACTCTACGGCCATACTGCGTCCGGCTCTCGAGGGATTCGCGCGCGGAAGACCGATTCTGGTTGCCGGATCGACCGCGCCCGGCGAAGAGGCCATCGTCCTCAGCGCATATCGCGGGCTCGTCGAGCGTTTCCCGGCCCTCGCGCTCGCCGTCGCCCCGCGCCATCTCGAGCGCGTCGCTGAAGTCGAGTCCGAACTGCGCTCATCGGGAATCATTTACGCCAAGGCCTCGACTCTCACCGCAAACGCTGACGATCCTGCGAGCGTGCTGCTGATCGATACGATGGGCGACCTGCGCGGTTTCTATCAACGCGCGACGATCGCCTTCGTCGGCGGCAGCATGGCGCCCCCGCGCGGCGGCCAAAGCCTCTCGGAACCCGCCGCCGCCGCGGTTCCGGTGCTGTTCGGGCCGCATCACGAAAACCAACGCCAGGTTGCCGACGCGATCCTCGCCGACGGCGGTGGGGCCGTGACCGCCGATAGCGCAGAGTTGGTCGCGCGATGCATGAACTGGCTCAGCGACGAACGCGAGCGGCGCGTCGCCGGCATCCACGCCCGCGAGGTCATCGAGCGCCTCGCCGACGGCGCCAGGCTTACGGTCGACCACCTCAAACCGCTGCTGGGTGGCTGACTCGATGCGTCGGCGGCTCAACTTCGAGCGCTTGTGGGAACCCGGTGTGAGCGGACTGCGCGCTCCGCTTTGGGCGGCTCTGACGCCGCTCGCGGCACTCTATGCCGGTGCGCTCGGACTGCGCGCGCAGTGGTGGCGTGTGATGGCGGATTCAAGCCCGGTCGCGACCGTCAGCGTCGGCAATCTCACGCTGGGCGGCAATGGCAAGACACCCTTCACGCTGTTTCTCGCGCGGCGGCTTCGCACTCACGGCCACCGGATCGCGATCGTCAGCCGCGGCTATGGGCGCGACAACCAACACGGTCCGATGCTGGTCGCCGACGGCGGTAAGCTGCTCCTCCCAATCAGCGCGGCAGGCGATGAGCCGGCGATGATGGCGCGGGCCTTTGACGGCCCGATCGCCGTGGCGCGACGGCGATTAGACGCCATCAACCTGCTCGTCGCACGCGGCCCACTCGACGCCATAATCCTCGACGATGCGTTTCAACATCGCCGGCTGCGTCGCGACCTCGACCTCTTGTTGGTCGGCGCGCGACGCGGTTTCGGCAACGGCTGGCTGCTGCCGGCGGGACCGCTGCGCGAACCACGGTCAGCTATCCGCCGCGCCGACGCGATCGTCGAGGTCTCGCCGGCCTGGGCTGACGCCTGCACCATTGCATCGCGCGATCGCGCCGGCCTCGAAGGACTCCCATCTCTGCGGGCAACTCTTACCCCTCACGCCCTGATTCAAGCGTCGCCGCACGGTTGGAGCGAGTCGCCCCTTGAGCTGAACGGCCGGCGCGTCGTCGCGGTCTGCGGCCTTGCCGATCCGCAGGGCTTCCGCGCGATGCTCGAACATCTCGGCGCGAAGATCGTCAAGGCGTTCGCCTATCCCGACCATCACCGGTACCGCCCGGAGGATTGGCGTGAGATCGTCGCCGCCGCACCCGCCGCCGATCTCGTGATCACGACCGAGAAGGATTTGATCAAGCTCGAGGGATTTTCTCCGCAGCCTGCCGCGCTGTACGCTGTTCGTCTGAAAGTCGCGATGGACGATGCGGACGAGGCGCGGCTGCTCGCGATGGTTGCAGAAGTGATCAAGGCACGCCGAGCGCAAGCCGCAAGCGGAACTCATCCGGCGACGCCTTCATAGGAGAGACTCTTATGGCCTTGAGTCAGGACCTGCTGAACATTCTCGCCTGCCCGAAATGCAAAGGCGGATTGCAACTTAATGACGATCAGAGCGGGCTGGTTTGCGGGTCGTGCAAGCTGCTTTACCCGATTCAGGACGACATTCCGATCATGCTGATCGACGAAGCGCGCAACCTCGAATAGCGCGGCAGGCCTCGATGCGATCGGCCACGCAGGAGTCGCCGCGATGCCCAGCCCTTGCCGCGCTCGGCTTCGCAACTTATCGTGCGGCCGGCCGGACGTTATACCTGCGCAACGATCTGCTCAGCGAGGCGGAGGAAATTCTGACGTTGATCGCCGAGGCTGAACGCATCGGCGCAGGCGCCGGCAATCGCCGCAGCGGCTTCCGCATCGAACTTCGCCAGACCCCCCTGTTCGTGCGCCGCTCCCGCCGCGGCGGCTGGATGCGGCTGCTCAATCGCGATCTTTACCTCGGTAAGCGGCCGCGTCCCGCGCGCGAACTCGCGCTCGCCAGCGAGGCGATGCGCCGCGCGATACCGATTGCCGAACCGCTCGGCGCGCTAATCGAACCGATTATCCCGGGCATCTACCGCGGCGCTATGATCACGCGCGCGCTCTCCGGCATGACACTTTGGGAATTTCTTCAGACCGACGACGATCCGCGCGTGCGCACGCATATCCTCGAGCTGGCCCGTCAAGCGGTCGATACGATGCATCGGCGCGGACTCTTCCATGCCGACTTGAACCTGCACAATCTTTTCGTCACCCAATCGGGCGAGAGTTTCGCAGTGGTGATCCTTGACCTCGACAAGGCCCGGTTCTTCCCGGCGGCGCTGCCGATCAACCTGCGCCGCCGAAACTTGCACCGCCTCATCCGCTCAGCCCGCAAACTCGACCCGCATCGCCGACTGCTTACCGCCGCCGCCCTCGCTATCTTAACCGGAGAATAGAGTTGGTTGGAGATTAACGCATGACTCGCCGCGTCATCGCTTTTCATCAGGATGCCCAGCGCGACTGGGTCGCCGATCTCGACTGCGGACATACCCAGCACGTCCGCCACGCGCCACCGTTTCAGCTCCGCCCATGGGTGGTTACCGAGGAAGGCCGCAACAGCCGTTTGGGAATGGAACTGGATTGCAAGAAATGCGACGATGCCGTTAATTGATTCGACGTGGAACAATCTCAAGTAATACTTTAGGTTGAATCGGCGGCGGCGCGCGCGCCGTTGTGCAGCCCCAGGCGCGAGACGCGCATCACGCCGTCAATCGCCGCGATCGAGTGCATCAGATTCTTTAACTGTCCGGCGCTCTTCACGGTTAATTCAAAAACCGAAAGCGCGCGGCCATCATGCCCGGTACTTTTCACCTGCAAATTCGAGATATTGACGCCGGCGCCCGCGATCGCCTTGGTCATCTGCGCGAGCAATCCCGGCTGATCGAGGCAGAGCACCTCCAACTGGATCGGGCGCAGAGTCTCGTCACCGGCCTTCCACATGACCGGCACCCGCCGCTGCGGATCAGTCGCGAGCGCATGCGGACACCCCGCGACATGCACCGTGACGCCGCGTCCGCGCGTGACAAATCCGGTGATCGCCTCGCCCGGCAGCGGATTACAGCAGCGCGCAAAGCGCACCATCATGTCGCCGATGCCCGAGACGATCACGGCGTTGCCGGGCGCGCCGCGTTCGCGCGGCGCGGTATGCTCGCTCTCACCAGGAATGCTGGGCGGCTTTTCGCCGCGATAAAGCTTGAGCTCCTCGGGGGTCAGCACCTTCGCCAGAAATTGCGCCGGCGTGATTATCCCGTAGCCGACGGCCGCGAGTAGACTGTCGGCGTCGCGGTAGGAAAACTCTTGCAGCGCGGCCGCAAACCGTTCGCGCGCGATGATCTGCGCGACGGTCAAATTCAGCGCGGCCAACTCCCCCTCGAGCAGCGTCACTCCCAACTCGCGCGAGCGATCGGACTGCTGCTGCCGCAGCCATTGCCGGATGCGGCTTTTGGCGCGAGCGGTGACGACGTAGTTGGCCCAGTCTTTCCCCGGATTCTGACGCTCGGAGGTCGTGACCTCGACGGTGTCGCCGGACTGGAGCTTGTAGCGCAGCGGCGCCATGCGGCCATTGACGCGCGCCCCGGTCAGATGGTTGCCCACCTGCGAATGGATGCGATAGGCGAAATCGATCACGGTCGCGCCCTGCGGGAAATCGAGTACGTCGCCCTTAGGCGTAAAGACAAAGACCTCTTCCGCGAACAGATCGTCCTTGACCGTCGAAAGGAACTCCTCCGGATCCTTGAGATTCTGCTGCCACTCGACCAGCCGCCGCAGCCACGAAAAGCTCTCCGCTTTCTTGATCTGCGCGGCGCCGTTCTCCTTGTAACTCCAGTGGGCGGCGATCCCCTGCTCGGCGATGTCATGCATCTCGCGCGTGCGGATCTGCACTTCGATCCGCTGTCCGCGCGGGCCGATCACCGTCGTATGCAGCGACTGGTAGAGGTTGGCCTTGGGCAGCGCGATGTAATCCTTGAAGCGCCCGTGCACCGGCTTCCAATGGGCATGCACCACGCCCAGCGCGGCGTAACACTCGCGCACCGATTCCACGATGATCCGGAAGGCGACCAAGTCGTGAATCTGATCGAAGCTCAGCTCCTGCTCGCGCATCTTGTTGTGAATCGAAAAGAAGTGCTTGGGCCGGCCGGTGACCTCGGCCTTGACCTCAGCCTCGCTCAGCCGCGCCGCGAGAATCTCGATCACCGAGCGGATATATTCTTCGCGCGCCGTGCGGGTTTCCGCCACCTGTGTCTTCAGCGTGGCGTAGGCCTCCGCGTTGAGGTAGCGGAACGAGTAGTCCTCGAGCTCGGACTTAAGCCAGTAAATTCCGAGCCGATGAGCGATCGGCGCATAGATCTCCAGCGTCTCCCGCGCGATCTCTTCGCGGCGATGCGGTTGCAGGTGGCTGAGCGTGCGCATGTTGTGCAGGCGGTCAGCCAGCTTGATCAGCACGACGCGGATATCGTGCGCCATCGCGATGATCATCTTGCGGAAATTTTCCGCCTGCTTTTCCTCGCGGCTCGAAAAGGTGATTTTCGAGACCTTGGTGAGGCCGTCGACCAGCCGCGCGACCTCTGGTCCGAACAGCCCCTGCACTTCTTCGAGCGAGGCGTGAGTGTCTTCGACCACGTCGTGCAGCAGTCCGCTGATCAGCGACGATTGATCGAGCTTGAGCTGGGTCAGGATCAGCGCGACGCTCAGCGGATGGACGACGTAGGGCTCGCCCGACTTGCGCTTCTGCTCACCGTGCATCCGCGCGGAGTAATCGTAAGCGCGGCGGATCAGCCGGGGTTCAAGTTGCGGGTTGTATTCCCCGGCGCGCCGGATGATTTCTTCGAGTTGGTCGGGATAGTCGCCGGTCACGCTTTCCATGGCGCAAAGCCCTCCGCCAGGCGCGTGACCTTGAGCCGCTCGGCATCGACGATCGCGCCGAGCCGCGCAATCGAGGCTGCGACCTCCGCGTTGATGATCAGATAATCGTAAGCCGGGTAGGCCGAGGCCTCCTCATGCGCCCGCTGCAAGCGATGAGCGATCGCCGCAACGCTCTCGGTGCCGCGCCGCCTCAGCCGCTCCTCCAGTTCCGCAAAGCTCGGCGGCAGAACAAAAATCGTCACCGCGTCACGCGGATAGCAGCGGCGCATCTGGTCAGCGCCCTGCACGTCGATATCGAGCAGGATGTCGCGTCCGGCAGCCACGGCCCGGTCAAGCGGGCCACGCAGCGTGCCGTAGCTCGAATCAAAGACCCGCGCCAGTTCGGCGAAGTCGCCCGCCGCTGTGCGCCGTTGGAATTCGTCCTCGCTCACAAAATGATAATCGACGCCGGCCCTCTCGCCCTCGCGCCGCTCGCGGGTGGTCAGTGAAATCGAGGCTTCCAGCCCCTCGATCTGCTGGAGCGCAGCGCGGGAGATCGTCGTCTTACCGGCGCCCGAGGGCGCCGACAATATGAATATGATACCACGCCGCGGGCGTTTGTCCCCCTCCATAAAACGATTATACCGGTGCGGCGGCCCTTGCATTAAGACAGTGGCGGGTCATTCGACGTTCTGCACCTGCTCGCGCATCTTCTCGAGTTCACCCTTCATCGTGACTGCGATTTGCGACATGCGGGCATCCTGTGATTTTGCCCCGATCGTATTGATCTCGCGATTAAGCTCCTGCAGCAGAAATTCCATCGACTTGCCCACCGCTCCCGCGCGCCCAAGCAGCGGCGTCATCGCCTTCAGATGGACTCGCAACCGCGTCATCTCCTCGCTGATGTCCCCGTGATTGGCGGCGCCCAGCGCTTCGTCATGCAGCCGCTTCTCGTTGATCGGCAGTTCGGCCATCAACTCGCGGACCCGCGCTTCGAAACCGGTGCGTAGAGCCTCACGCGCGGCCGCGGCCAATTCCTCGATCTGCGGTAATGCCGCGCCGATCGTCCTGAGCCGGTTCTCGAAATCGCGCTTGAGCTCGCGCCCTTCGCGCGCACGTTCGCTCGCCAGCGCCTTCAGCGCGCGGCGCAACGCTTCGAGCGCCAGGCCGGCGCCGGCAACCGGGTCATTTTCATCTTCCGCGATCTGAAAAATCTCGGGCCGCTGCAGTAGCGCCTCAAGCTCCAACTTGTCGTCGAGCCCGAGCTTGCGGCCCAGCCGGCGCAGTTCCGTGACGTAGGCCTGCGCCAACTCCTCGTTGACCTGCAAGCGCGCGTGCGGCGGCCGGGTCAAAACCGCTCGAATAAACACCTCGACGCGCCCGCGCTCGACCTGCTCTTGCACCAACTTGCGGATTTCCTTCTCCTGATCACCCCATCCGCGCGGGAGATTAAGTTTGAGCTCGAAGAAGCGCTGGTTCAGCGAGCGCACCTCGACGTTGACCTGCACCCCTGCGCGGCTCAGCTCGGCCCGCCCGAACCCAGTCATGCTGCGCATCGATAGTGAATCCTTTCCCCGCCCGCTACAGAGTTGCGATTTGCAAATCGCGGTAAAACGCCAGGGTCTGCACCGCCATCGCCGTGAGACTGAAGCCGGCGATTGCCCGTTCTCGCGACGCCACACCCATAGCCATTCGAACCTCCGGCGCCATCGCGAGAAGCCGCACCGCCTGCGCCAATGCCGACGCATCGGCCGGAGAAACCAGATGGCCGCTGACGCCCTCCTCGACCGCTTCGCTCAAGCCGCCGACGTCACTCGCGATAACTGGCAGTCCACACGCCATAGCTTCGAGCGCGGCAACCCCGAGTCCTTCCATTAGGGATGGCATCACGAAAATATCCAGCGCCCACAGCAGCGCGCGCGCGTCAGCGAGCGCACCCAGCATCTGCACCCCGGATACGGCGGTTTGTGCGGCAAGTTCTTGCGCGAGTGGTCCATCGCCGGCGATAAACCCACGTAGGTTAACGCCCGGCGGAGCGATCGCGCGGGCGAGGCGTAGCGCTTCAATAAAATATCGATGGCCCTTGCGGGGCGTCAGCGCGCCGACGGCGCCGACCGCTATATCAGCGTCGCTGAGTCCGAGACGAACGCGAGCCTCGGCGCGCGCGCGCGCGCTCGGGGGTGCGAACCACACGCAGTCGACGCCGCTCGGAATAATCCTCAATCGCGCGGGCCGCACACCGCCACGTTCGAGCGCCGCTCCCACGCCGCGCGAAATCGCAATCACTCCGTCCACCGCCTGATTATACAGATACCTGCCAAAAAGCCGGTTCGGCCGATAGTCCATCCGGCGCGTCACTATTCTTACCGGCGCCAGTCCGCGCACATAGGGCGCGAGCGCATGAGCGCGCGCGGTATGGAAATGCACCACGTCATAAGTTCCGCGCGCCAGCAGGCCGCGCAGCCGCATCGCCGCCGCGATATCTAACGAATTGCGCACCCGCAAAGGATGGCAAACCACCCCCTCCGCCCGCGCCCGTCGCCACAGCTCACCGTCCCGATCGCAGAGAATTTCAGCGCGATGGCCGCGCCGTCGCAGTTCGAGTGTCAGGCCCATCACTTGCGTTTCGCCGCCGCTGAAACCGCGCTCCGGATCAACCCCCGCCACGCGCAACGGTCCGCTTGGCACACCATGGTTGGAGGCCGTCCCTGCCGAAGAATCAAATGACGGGCTACGGGCGGGAAGGTCATCCGCCCTATCCACTGACGTTACCTTCGATCAGCCGTGTGGGTTGTATCACCGTCACGAAATTACCATCACGCTCGATGCGCCGCCGGAGCATCGCCGCAACCCGCCGGGTCATCTTGCGCGAGTCCCGCCACTTCATCGCGAGGCCATAACTGCGAAGGAGCCGCAGCCGATCGCTGCGGGTAATCCCTGGCATCGCAAACCGTCCGAGCTGCACCAGATTGCGCAACATCCGGCGGCGCCGTCCGATCGCGAAGCTCAGCCGCGTCCGCTCGTGATCGAGAAATATGAAGCGGGGCTGCACTTCAAGGACAACAAAGATGTTGAAAGGCGTGAGATCGCCATGCACGAAACCCGCGCGATGCATCCGCGCAATTTCAATCCCCAACGCCGCCAACGCCGCGCGCTTGTCAGCGATCGATCCCGCTAATAGCTCAAGTGTCCGCAGCGGACCGCGCCCCTGCGCACGCGGCGTGACGATTAGCTCGCGTCCGCCGGCGCGCTCGCGACCGTGAATCCAGACTGGCGGCGCGCAGATTCCGGCGGCCGCCATTTGTGCAGTGACCCGGGCGACGTGCGAGCCCACCGAATCGCGCAGTCTCTGCTTAAGCCCGTCGAGGCCGTGCGGTACCTCGATCACTTTGACGAAAATATCGGTTCGCAGGCCGGCCTCTGTCGCCGCGCGGACGTTGTACGTGGTGGCGCGACGCGATCTCCGCAGCGGCTTCACGCCGCGGCCGGCTGCCGTCGTCACGACGAGCCTGCGCAAATCCTCGCCGAGCCCGACGGCCGGGCCGGTCACGATTAGCGACCAGCTTTCGCATTCGATGAGCTCCGATCGTTTCCGCACGCTCAGCTCGCTGGCGAGGCTTCTTCGATCTCCGGCGCCCCGCGACGTTCGCCGGTGACCTGAAGCGCCCGTCGGATCGTCGCCGCGACGAGCGCGGGCGAGAGCCGTCGCATGCACTCGCGCCCGACCGGACAATGCCGTAAATAGCACGGGCTGCAAGGGATCTCGCCGCGCAGCGCGAACTCCGCGAAGCCCCACGGCGCTGAGCGCTCCGGCGCGGTCGCCCCCCACAGCGACACGATCGGACATCCAACCGCCGCGGCGATATGCATCGGCCCGCAGTCGGGACCAAAGGCGGCGGCGCATTCAGCAAAAATCCCAGCCAGTTCGCCTACACTCGTCCGACCCGCCAGATTCAGCGCCGCCGTCTCCCTGAGTTCACGCACGACGTTCGCCGCAAGCTCCGCGTCCTCGGGACCCCCGATCAGAATCGGGAAAAGCCCCCCAGCGCCCTCTGGCGGCGCAGCCAGTTCTTTAATTACCGCTGCGATCGCCTCCGCAAAATAGACCCGGCTCGGCCATGACGAGCCGAGAATCACCCCGAGCAGCGGGCGCGGCGCCGCGCCGATAATCTCGCGCGCGCGCCGCCGGCCTTCCGCCGACGGCTCGAGCCCAAACTCGATCGCGCCTGACGCCAGCCCCAGCAGATCGCCAAACGCCTGATACTGCGCGAGCTTCAGCCGCATCGGCGGCTGCGGCGCGATCCGCCGCGTCGAGAACCATTGATTGAACTCCTTGACGTTCGCCGCCGCAAAGCCGAAACGGTCGCGCGCACCGCTGACTCTCGCGATCACCCCGCTCTTCAGATGCCGCTGCAGATCGACCACGAGGTCGAAGCGTCCGCGCCGAATCTTCAGGAGAAAAGGTGCAAACGACCACGGCGCGCCACGACGCTCGTACACGATTACCTCGTCGAGCCACGGATGGCCGCGCAGGACCGGCTCCGACTTCGGCTCAACCGCCCACGCCAGATGCGCCGTCGGCCAGCCCTCACGCATCCGCTTAAGCAGCGGCAGGGCGCGTACGACATCGCCGATCGATCCGAGCAAAACAATCAGCACCCGCGCAGGATGCGCGTGGCTCGAATTGGCGCCGTCCGCCGACATCGCGAGCTCTACAGAAGTCACAAGCTTGGCAGGCTCGGACGGTCAGGCGGGTGTTTCAATCCCAGTCGAGCGCCCCGCGCTGCCATGCGTAGGCCAATCCGACCCCGAGAATCGCGATGAAAACCAACGCCTCGACCAGGCCGAACACCCCGAGCTCGCGCAGATTCGCGGCCCATGGATAAAGAAACACGACCTCGACATCGAAAACGAGAAAAAGGATTGCCGTCAGGTAAAAGCGCACCGAAAAACGTCCCCATGCGCTTCCGGTCGGCGGATTACCGCATTCGAAAGCCTCACCCTTGACCTTGCCGCCCGCGCGCCGCGGCCCGAGAAAACGATTGATCGTGATCATGGTCCCGACCACCCCGCCCGCGCCGAACAACATCACGGCAATCGGAAACCATGTGGTGACTCCAGAACTCATCTCGCGCTCCAGCTTTCTGCATCAAGCAATCTGAGAGTCCCATGATTATTAGCGCATACTCCCGTCGGGCGCGACTCCTCAGCCGGATCGCTGACCCGCCCAGCGATTTGCAAGCGCGCCCACTTCTAGTAATTGAAAACTATTAGTCCGGAGGTCACGGTGATGCCCAACGATCCGATTTCCGCCTACCTGCTGGCTGCGTATCCGAAAAAAAGCGCGCTACCCGGCGGAACCGCTCTGACTGTGCGCGCCCTGATTCCGCAGGATCGCGCGCAGATGGGCGAATTTTTCGAGCGCGTGCCGGAAGAGGATCGGGTCTTTCTTAAGGAAGACCTGCTCAATCGCGAAGAGGTCGAAATCTGGCTCGACGAAATCGACGTCGATCGCGAAACTGTGATGGTCGCGGTTACCGATCGCATCGTCGGGGTGGCGGTGCTCGAACGCCAGCTCAATGGCTGGTCGCAGCACGTGGGCGAAATCCGTATCGTGGCCGATCCCTCGCTGCGCCGGAGCGGCCTCGGTCACTTACTCGCCAAAACCATCTTTGATCTCGCCCAGCATTCCGGACTCGAAAAAATCTTCGCGCAGATGGTCGCCGACCAACCCGGCCCGATTCGCGTCTTCAAACGCCTCGGCTTTCGCGCCGAAGCCACCCTCAACGATCAGGTCAAAGACCGCCACGGCTTCAAACACGACCTGCTAGTGATGGCGCACTATATGGGCGGCTGATTTTCGCCGCCGGCAGACGGGAATTTTTGACACAGCTCCAGGGGGCGGTGGAGTCTGCGACGCGCGGCCCGAGTAAAGACTCACTTGCTCGCTGTGCTCCGCTAGCGTTACAGCGACTCGTAGAGGGCCTCGACCAATGCGCGCGGGCGCGGGTCCATCAGGATGTACGGGCCCATCTTGTTCATCGTATAGCCGAAGCCCACGCGCGCATCGGGATCGGCAAAGCCGAGCGAGCCGCCCGCCCCCGGATGACCGAACGTCCGCGCATTGGGTCCCATCCGATCGTGCGCCTGCGAGAGCATGAAGCCGGTGCTGAAGCGCGTTGGGATCATCAGCACTTCGTCGCGCCCGCTCGATTCTTCCGTATGGCAACGCACGATCGCCTCGGGTTCCAGGACCCTCACGCCGTCGATCGCGCCGCCAGCCGCGAGCGCGCCGTAAAGCCGCGCCAGCGCGCCCGCCGTGGCATGGCCATTGGCGGCCGGGATCTCCGCTGCACGCCAAGCCCGCGAGTTCACCGCCCCCAGCTTCATCGCGCCCGGCGGATTGAAAAAAGCCTTGGCGGTAACCGACTCCGGATGCTCCTGCGCGTATTTGAAGATATTGATCTGATCTTTTGGCGGCGCCGGCGATTGAATCATCTGACCGCAGCGCGCGTCGTCTTCCGCCGTCAGGCCAATATGACAGTCGAGCTCGAGCGGCCCGGCGATCTCGTCGCGAAAATAATCCCCGAGGCTCTTGCCGGTAATCCGCCGAATCACCTCGCCGACGAGAAAGCCGATCGTGATCGCGTGATAGCCGTGCCGCGTCCCTGGTGTCCACCACGGCTCTTCGGCCGCCAGCGCGGTGGTCATCGCGCTCCAGTCGTAGATCGCGGCGTCAGGCACGGGTTTGCGCAGCGCCGGCAGGCCCGCGCGATGATTCAAGAGCTGGCGCAACCGAATATGGTCTTTTCCGGCGCGCGCAAATTCTGGCCAGTAAGCCGCCACTGGCGTGTCCAAATCGAGTAGCCCTTGATCAATCAGCCGATGGGCGCAAATCGCCGTCACCCCCTTGGTCGTCGAGAACAGGTTGACCAACGTGTCAGGCCGCCACGGAATGGTTCGAGCCTTGTCGGCGTGACCGGCCCACAGATCAACAACTGCCAGGCCGTCAACAACGATCGCAAATGAGGCGCCGTACTCGTTGCGCTGCGCAAAATTCTCGGCGAACGCTTCTTTAACGCGCTCAAACCGCGGATCGCAGGTTCCCTCGATGCGAAGTTCATCCAAGATGCATCCCTCCCCTCACGGCGTCACGTTCAGACTTGGGCGATTGCGCCGCCGCAGCTCGACCCCGCCCCGGCCGTGCAGCCGAAACAGTGCGGACCCGTAGCTATCGACGCCCCCGCGAAACGGTCCAGGTTATCGACGTCTGCGATGGTCAGCGGCTTCTCGTTGACGTCGCGGGCGAGCGGCAGCTCGAGCATCTGATTGAAGTCGCAATCATAGAGCGTGCCGTCGTAGCCCACGCTGATCAGGGAGCGGCACATCAGACCCGCGATCGTGGCCGGGTTAAAATGGTTGACCAGCAATCCCATGTACTCGCTGAACTGGCCCCAGCGACGAAGCTGATCGGCGAAGCGCCGAATCGGCATATTCGTAATCGTCAGCAGGCGATTGAAGCGGATGCCGAAATTGCCGCCGAGCTCCTCGCGATAACGCGCCTCAAGTGCGGCCTGCGGCGGCGGCAGCGCGGCGCCGACCGGATTGTACACGAGGTCGAGGACGAGCCCGTCGCCGCCATAGCCCAGGCGATTCAGCAGCCGCAGCGCCTCGATACTCTTCTCGAACACTCCACGGCCGCGCTGCTTTTCGACGTTCTCTGCGGAATAACAGGGTAGCGAGCAGATCAGCCTGACCTGATTGGCGCAATAAAACTCCGGAATCGACTCCATGCCGGGCTCGAACAGCACCGTCAGATTGCAGCGCACCAGGACCTCGCGAGCACCGGCGCGGGCCGCCTCGACCAGGCGGCGAAAGTTCGGATTGAGTTCAGGGGCCCCGCCGGTCAGATCGACAGTGCGAATCGCGGCGCTCGCCTCGAGCAGCTCGATAACGCGCGCCGCCGTGGCCGGCGTCATAATCTCGCGTCGCGCCGGGCCGGCATCGACGTGACAGTGATGGCACGCCTGATTGCAGAGCTTGCCGACGTTAACCTGCAAGGTTTCCGTCGCGCCGCGCCGCAGCGGCTCCATCCCATGGCCGCGCAAGGCCGCCGCGAAGTTATCGTCGATCACCGAAACCCCTACGCAAAGAACTCACCGCCTCCAGCATACCATCGCGGATGCCTCTGCGAGCATGGTCGTCGCGCGTTCGCGACATGCTAAACTGTCGGGCTTCACGATGATCAAATGATGGAAAACAACTCTATACCTCCGCTCAGCGATACGGTTCAAACCTCGGTGCTCGTTGCCGACGACGACGCGGCGATCCGGCTCGTCCTGCGCCATCGGCTCGAGTCGGCCGGCTATACGGTTGAGGAGGCCGCCGACAGTCAGACGGCGCTCCGCGCCCTGCTCGCAAATCGCCACGCCGTGGCCCTGCTCGACATCATGATGCCCGGGGCTGGGGGGCTCGAAGTGTTAACGCAGGCGCGCGAGCAGGCAGCACGAGCCCAAATCATCGTCATCACGGCCGCGAGCACGATGAACAACGCGGTGGAAGCGATGAGCCGCGGCGCGCACGACTATTTAACCAAGCCGTTCGAGAATCTCGATCAGGTCGCCGCCGCGGTGGCGCGCGCCGCGGAGATCGCTGCGCAAGCCGGCGACCTGTCGCGGCTGAAGGACGAGCTCAATCGCCACCTGGTCGGCGGCGAGATCATTGGCCGCAGCCCGGCGATGCAGGAGATCTACAAGCTGATCGGTCGCGTCGTCAGCAACGACGCCTCGCTGCTGATCACCGGCGAAAGCGGCACCGGCAAAGAGCTGGTGGCGCGCGCGATTCATTTCAAGTCGCCGCGCTGGCGCGGTCCTTTCGTCGCGGTCAACTGTTCGGCCATCCCGCAGGGACTGCTCGAGAGCGAGCTGTTCGGGCACGAACGCGGAGCCTTCACGGGCGCCACCGAGCGGCGTGCGGGCAAGTTCGAGCAGGCTGCAGGCGGCACGATCTTCCTTGACGAGATCGGCGACTTGCCGCTCGAACTGCAGCCGAAGCTGTTGCGCGTGCTGCAAGAGCGCGAGTTCTCGCGCGTCGGCGGGGTCGAGACGCTCAAGGCCCAGACGCGCGTAATCGCCGCGACCAATCAGGAGCTCGAAACCGCGGTCACTGAGCGGCGCTTTCGCGAGGATCTTTATTTTCGGCTGCGCGTGATTCCGATCAATATCCCGCCGCTGCGCGCGCGCCGCGAAGATATCGCGGAATTAACCGATTATTTTGTCGGCAAAGCGGTGCGTGAGATGGGCGCGCCGGCCCGCACGATTGCGCCCGACGCCCGCGACAAGCTCTACGCCTACGACTGGCCGGGCAACGTCCGCGAGCTGGAGAACGCGGTCTTGCGCGCGGCGCTGCTCGCCCAGGGCTCGCAGCTCCGCGCGGCGGATCTCAATCTCGGCCGCAATGCCAAGCCCGGCAAAGTCGCGAGCGACGCCGGCGCGACCCTTGGTGAACTAATCTTTCGCCGCCTCGAGGAGATGGTCAGCGAGGACGGCGCCGAACCCCGCGACCTGCATCAGCGAATCATCGCCGAGCTCGAGAAGCCGCTGATTGAGATCACGCTGGCGCGGGCGCGCGGCAATCAGGTCCACGCCGCGCGGATGCTCGGGCTGAATCGCAACACGTTGCGCAAAAAGCTCGCCGATCACGCAATCACGATCACGAAAACTCCGGGTAGCTGATCTGAAGCCCTTCGCTTCCCATTTCTACGCGATGATTGATCCGGCCGGCGGCCACGAGCCCGTCACCCTCGCCCGTCTCCTGCTTGACGCCGGCGCTAGCGTCTTGCAGTTACGCCTGAAGGAGGCCGGCGCACGCGATTTCTTGAGCGCGGCGCGCGCGATCGTTGCGCTCGCCCATGAGCGCGAGGCCTGCCTGATCGTCAACGATCGGGTGGATATTGCGATTCTGGCCGGTGCGGACGGGGTTCATCTGGGCCAGCAGGATTTGCCGCTTGAGGCCGCCCGCCGGCTCGTCGGCGCGGATCGAATTATCGGCATCTCGACTCACACGGTCGAGCAGGCGCGCGTAGCCGAGGTCGGCGGCGCTGACTATATCGGGTTTGGCGCGATCTATTCGGGCGGCTTGAAAAATGTCCAAAACGCGCAGGGACTCGAGCGTCTGCGCGAGGTCCGTGACGCCGTGCAGATGCCGATCGTTGCGATAGGCGGCATCACCGAAGCGACGATCCCCGCCGTACTCGCGGCCGGGGCGGACGCCGCGGCGATCATCACAGATGTCGTGCACGCGCCGAACATCGCCGTGAAGGTTAAGTCGATTCTGACAATCCTCCGAGCAGTCTAGGGCGGGAGCTTCACGCTCGCCGAATTTTCACTCGAACGCGGCAATCACTCGAGAGCGGTCATGGCGATATAGCCTTCGAGGCCGTCCTTCATCCGGATTTTCATGTAGTTTAGCGACGTGCCAATCACATGGACGTCGTGCGTGTTGTGCACCTCGGCGAGTTTTTTCCCGTAGCGATTCGGCTCCGACAGGACGGGAGTATCTTTCGTCAGCTTGAACATTTTGTCCGTCGGCCGGTCGAGCTCGACCGCGCTGACCGGAACATAGCCGACTGCACCGCTCTTGAGCTTGACCTGAACGAAGTAATGAGTCGCGCCAGTGACATGAACGAATTTGCCGGGGTCCATGCGCTCGATCCGGCTCGACGAATCTGCGGGACTCGTGTAGGCCCACGAGGACTCTTTCAATTTGAGCATCGCGTCCGCCGGCTCGACCGCGCCGGACCATGCCACAGATGTTTTCCGCACAGACTTCTTCGCCGCATGATGGACGGCGCGAGGCGTGTGCGACACCGGCACCGCCGGGAGGGGTGCCGTTGGGACGCCTTCATCCGCGGCTGCCGGAACGGCGGCCGACGGTGCCGAATCCTCCGGCGCGATCGTAGTCTCCGGCAGCGTTTTCGGCGCAGCGCTGGGTTGCGCAAGTGCCGGAATGATCGCGGCTAACGTCATCGCGCAGGCGGCCATGAAGAGCGGCAGGCACCCGCCCGTCTTGCGTCGCCCCGACGAACCCTGCGCTCGAAATCCTATCCCTCTCATCCCCACAACCTCCACTCATCCCCTATGTACAGAAGCTACGACATATAAAATCTGCCCCGGCGCGCCGAGATTCAAGGCGCTAGTGTCGCGCGTCCCGCAAGTTGCGCTAACCGCGGCGCCAACGCCCCCTCATTCAGGCAGGAGTTCGGCGGAGCGAGAAGTCTCCGAAAAATGCGCGACGTTGGTGGAAGCCGGGATTCTTTCGCTGCGCTCAGCGACTGTGGAGATCAAGGTGGTTGGGGTTCCAGGGCGTGGCTTTGCGAAGGATGGCATTTAGGGTAATGAGTAGTTTGCGCATACAGGCGACGAGGGCGAGCTTTTTGGCTTTGCCGCGTGCGAGCAGGGCTTGGTAGTGGGCGCGCCGCGGCGGATTGTGGCGCACTGCGCTGAGCGCGGCCATATAGAGCATGGTGCGGACGCGGGCGCGACCGCACCAGATGGTCTGTCGGCCCTTGAACTTGCCGCTCTCAAAGGGATGCGGCGCGACGCCGACCAGCGCCGCGAGTTGGCGGCAGCCGAGTGGCCGAGTTCGGGCAGTTCGGCGAGCAAGGTGAAGCTCAGTTGTGGGCCCATCCCGGGACCGCTGCCATGAGCTCGGCTTTGGCCTTGTGCGCCGGCGCGCTGGCCAGCACCTGCTGGAGTTCCTGCTCGACTTCCGCCACCGGCGCACCACCGGCTTCATGCGAGAAACGATGACGGGGCGGCTGACGTCACAGTGCAAAGCCTGCCGCGTCCAAACCAGACGGTCTTGTCCGAGGAGAGATATCAGATGAAAAAAGGCGCTCTTCTATTGGCGGTCGTGATAATAGGGATAGTCCTTTGGGGCGTCGGATCAAATGCCGAATCGGGGAAGAGCGACAAACAGCAGATCATCGATCTTGAACATGGGCTGATCGCGGCGACCAATAATAAGAACGTCGATGAGATGATGAGCTATTACGACGGCACGGACCGGCTGATAATCTTCGATGCGGTCCCGCCGCTGAAATATTCTGGAACCCAGGCGTGGCGCAAAAACCTTGACGGCTTTGTCGCGGCCTACAATCCCGGGATTCTGGAAATCACGGATTTGCAGATCGTCAACGATGCTAAAATCGGGTACGCGCACAGCATCCAGCGCTTCACCGGGACGGACAAAAACGGCAGGAAGGTGCGGATGGCGTTCCGCGTAACCGATTGTCTCGAAAAGGAAAACGGTAAATGGAAGATCGTGCATGAGCATAACTCGATGCCGATCGATTATGCTTCAGGCCGCGCCTTCCTCGATGAAGCGAGCTGAGCGAAGAGTCGATGCCGATCTATCTCGATCATAACGCCGGTGCGCCGATGCGCCCCACGGTGCGCGCAGCGCTGACGGAGTTTCTCGCCCGCGAGACCGGGGCCAATCCTGCGTCGATTCATCGGAGCGGCCAGCGGGCGCGGCGCGAACTCGAACGCGCACGTGAGCGCGTGGCGCGGCTGCTTGGCGCGCCCACGCGATCGATCGTTTTCACGAGCGGCGGGACCGAAGCCAACAATCTCGCGATTTTTGGTGCGGCGCGCTTGTCGGCGCGGCGGCAGATCGTTACGACCGCGATCGAACACTCGTCGATACTTGCGCCTTTGACCGCGCTCGAAAGCGCGGGATTCGAGATTGTGCGGGTCGCACCCGATTCCGACGGCCTGGTTAATCCGGACGCGATCACGCGGCATGTCGGCGCCGAGACTGCTCTCGTCACGCTCGGGCTGGCCAACGCCGAAGTCGGCGCGATCCAAACGATTGCACCGGTCACGGAGGCGGCCAGGCGCGCCGGCGCACTCCTGCATCTGGACGCGGCGCAGGTTGCCGGGCGGATTCCGCTCGCGGTGGACGACTTCGGCTGCGACCTGATGGCGCTTAGCGCCCACAAGCTCGGCGGACCCGGGGGGAGCGGGGCGCTATACGTGCGGCCCGGTAATGCTCTCGCGCCCGTCATGCTTGGCGGGCCGCAAGAAACCGGACTCCGCGCCGGCACGCCGAATCTCGCCGGCGCGATCGGCTTTGGCGTCGCCGCGGAGACGGTGATGGGAGCCCTCGAAGAAGAATCGATCCGCGTTGGTGCGTTGTCCGCCCAATTGCTCGAGCGGCTGCTTCTAGCGATTCCCGGACTCCGCCTGAACGGTCCGCGACGCGAACGCATCCAGAACACCCTCAACCTGACTTTCCCGTACGTGCTCGGCGAAACGATGTTGATTGCGCTCGACCTCGAAGGCGTCGAGGTGTCGATGGGCTCGGCCTGCGCGGCCGGCGCCGTCGAGCCCTCCCACGTGCTGCTCGCGATGGGCCGCGACCCCGCCGCCGCCCGCAGCTCCTTGCGCATCAGCCTCGGCTGGAGCACGACCGCGGCCGAAATCGCCCGCGCCGGCGAGTTGATTCCGCTCGTCTGGCGGCGCGTGGTAGCCGCCGAGCCAGTCAGCTCTGCCGAATCCGCCGCGACTACCGTCGGAGCAGCGCGATGAAGCCGCGGGTGCTGGTTGCGATGTCCGGCGGAGTCGATAGTTCCGTGGCCGCGGCGCTGCTCCGCGACCAGGGCTACGATGTCGTCGGGGTGGCGATGCGGCTTGCGCCCGAGCGGCCGCCGGGCGAAGCGCGCCGCCGAGGGACCTGTTGTTCGCACGACGATTTCGAGGACGCGCGCCGGGTAGCGGAGCGGCTCGATTTTCCCTTTTACGTCGTCGATCTGCGAGCGGATTTCGCTGCCCGTGTGATGGACAACTTTGCTGCCGAGTACCTGCGCGGCCGCACGCCGAATCCGTGCGTGATGTGCAATCGCGAGATCAAGTTCGATCGCCTGTGGCAACGCGCGCGCGCCCTTCAGGCGGACTTCATCGCGACCGGCCATTACGCGCGGATCGCAGCCGGCGCCGACGGAATCTTTCGGCTGCGTCGAGCGGCCGATGAGGCTAAAGATCAATCCTATTTTCTCTTCAGCCTGCAACAGCGCGAGTTGGCCCGGACCCTGTTCCCGCTTGGGGCGATGACCAAGCACGAGGCCCGTGCGCGCGCGCGAGCGCTCGGGCTGGTTAATGCCGATAAGCCCGAGAGCCAGGAGATCTGCTTCGTGCCCGACGGCAACTATGCCGCTCACGTCGAGCGCGCCACGCCCGCCGACGCTATCCGGGCCGGCCGGATTGTCGATGATGCCGGGCGGACGCTCGCCCGCCACGCCGGCATCCACCACTTTACTGTGGGACAGCGGCGCGGCCTCGGTGTCGCCTCGAGCGAACCGCTTTACGTGCGCGCGATCGACGCTGCCAGCGGCGACGTTACGGTCGGCACTCGCGGCGGTCTCAGCGCGCCCGGACTGATCGCGAAGCAGGTGAGTCTGGTTAGTCCGCAGAGGCTTGATTACAAGTTCAAGGCCGAGGTGAAGATCCGCTATCGCAATCCGGGGATTCCGGCGACGATCGAGCTTACCGGCACTGATCGCGCGGAAGTGCGGTTTGTTGAGAGCGGCCCGGCCGTCACGCCCGGACAGGCGTGCGTCTTCTATCGCGGCGACGAAGTGCTCGGCGGCGGCTTTATCGAGCAGGCGTTGGCGGGCTGACAGGCCTGGGAGCGATGAAGTGACGCGTTTTGCCATCGCCACGCTCGGCTGCAAAGTCAATCAGTACGACTCGGCGATGATCGAGACGCGGCTCGCCGCCGCAGGCCTCGAGCGCTGTGAGTTCGACGAGGTCGCCGATGTTTATATCGTCAACACCTGCACGGTGACCGACCGCGCCGACACCGAAAGCCTGCGCATCGCGCGCCGCGCCCGCCGTCTCAATCCGGCCGCGCGGGTGATCATGACCGGATGCTTCGCGCAGGCCAGTCCCGGCGTGCTGGCGAAGTCGTTGGCGGTGGACGCGGTGATCGGCCTCGGCCGGCCCCACGATCTCGAAAACGCCGCGCTCGGCCGCCCGCACGAGCGCGTGATGGTCTCGAACCTGCGCAAGGAGACCGCCGCCATCGAGCTCGGCACGGTCGCCCTCGACGGCCGCACGCGCGCGTTCCTCAAGTTGCAGGAGGGCTGCGATCAGTTCTGCTCGTTCTGCATCGTACCGTTCTCGCGCGGACGCTCGCGTAGCGTCGATCCGCGCCGCGTGATTACCGCAATCGACGGACTTCACGCCAATGGCTTCAAGGAAGTAATTCTCACCGGGGTCCATCTCGGCGGCTACGGCAAGGACCTCGATCCGCCGATTACTCTCGAAGCACTGCTGGAAATGATCGAGGAACGCGCGGCGATCCCGCGCATCCGCCTCAGCTCACTGGATCCCGAGGAGTTGAGCGATCGCATCATCGATCTCGTCGCCGCCAGTAAGAAGTTCTGTCCGCATTTCCATCTGCCGCTGCAGGCGGGTGAGGACGACACCTTGCGCCGGATGCGGCGGCGCTACGACCGCGAAGCCTTTCGCGAGCGCGTCGAGCGCCTGACGGCCGCGATGCCTGACGTCGCGATCGGCACCGACCTGATCGCCGGGTTTCCGGAGGAAAGCAGCAGCAATTTCGAGTCTTACTTTAAGTTTGTCGAGAGTCTGCCGCTGGCCTATTTTCACGTCTTCCCTTACTCGATCCGCTCGGGTACGACCGCCGCGAAGATGCCAAATCAGGTCGCGTCCTCGGTAATCAAGGAGCGTGCGGCGGCGCTGCGGGAGCTCGGCGAAAGCAAGCATCGCGCGTTTGGCAGCCGCTTCCTTGGCGCTCGACTTAAAGTGTTACTTGAGGAAAGCGCCGGCGCCGGCATCTGGCGCGGCTACAGCCGTAATTATCTGCGGGTATTGACCGAGGCTGCCTCCGACGTGCGTAATCAGGAAGTCGAAGTGGAGGTGAAGCGATCGGGTGGGGCAGGCGCGGAGCTGGTGGGGAAGATTATTCGGCCCGTGGCTGCGGGATCGTTCTGAGCGTCCGTCGTCCGCGCCAGCGTCGAATCTCGCGAGCGACTTCCACCAGGTTCTCGGCTATAATTTCTCGCGACCTGAGCTCTTGACCCTCGCGCTGACTCATCCGAGCGTGGTGAATCCGGGCGAACCGCATTATGAGCGGCTCGAGTTCCTGGGTGACGCGGTGCTCGACCTCGCGATTGCCGACCTCCTGATGCGCCGGTTTCCGGACGCCGACGAAGGGTTGCTCTCGAAGGAGCGCGCGTCGATCGTCAACGGCCGAACCCTGGCGATGAAGGCCGTCGAAGTCGGGTTGGGAAAAAAAATGCGGCTCGGCAAGGGTGAGGAAAAAAGCGGCGGCCGCGCGAAAATTTCGATCCTGGCGGCATCATTTGAAGCGGTGATTGGCGCGATCTACTCCGACGGCGGGCTCAACCCGGCGCAGCAGGTGGTCGAGCGCCTGTTTCGCGACGACATCGGCGGACCCGCCGCCGAGCGCGATTACAAGACCGAATTGCAGGAGATGGCTCATCGCCGCTTTCGCGTGCAGCCGGTCTATGAGCTTGTCGCCGCAGCCGGTCCCGAACATGCCAAGCGCTTTACCACGCGCATCCGGATCGGCGCCCGTGAGCTTGGTCAGGGCGAGGGGCGCAGCAAGAAGCAAAGCGAGCAGGCCGCGGCGCGCGAAACCCTCGCGCGGCTCGCCCGCGACGAAGCTAATTAATGACGAAGCTAATTAATGATGATGCGAACTGAGATGATTCAAACTAGTTGGTCCAGCTAACCCGATGAGCTCTACTGCCGCCGGCGCCATAGTCGAACCGGCCTATCGCGCCGGTTTTCTCACGCTGGCTGGGCGCACCAACGTCGGTAAATCGACGCTGCTCAATCGTCTCGTTGGCCACAAGGTCGCGATCGTCACGCCCAAGCCGCAGACGACGCGCCGCCGCATCGTCGGTATCCGCACGGACGCCGACGCCCAGATCGTCCTGATCGATACGCCGGGCTTCCACGACGCCCGCCGCCCGCTCAATCGCCGCATGGTCGATACTGCCCGCCGCGGCTTGGCGGAGGGCGAAGTGATCGCGGTTTTGATCGAAGCGCGCGGCGCACTCGACGACGCCGATCGCGCCCTGCTCGCCGAGATCGCGCAACTTGAGCGGCCCACCATAATCGTGATCAACAAGATCGACCGGCGCGGGCGCGCCTCGACGCTGCCGCTCGCTGCCCAGGCGCACGAGCTGATGCCGCGTGCGGAGATCGTGCCGGTCAGCGCGCTCACCGGCGAGAACGTCGAGGAGTTCTTGCGGGTAGTCAAGCCGCTGCTGCCCGCGAGTCCCGCGCTGATGCCCGCCGATCAATACACCGACCAGACCGAACGCATGATCGCCGAGGAGATCATCCGCGAAAAGATCTTCATTGCGATGCGCCAGGAGATTCCCTTTTCGACCGCAGTGATCGTCGAGCAGTTTCACAGCTATGATGAAACAACGGGTCTGGCGCGGATCGAAGCGCTGGTGATCATCAGCCGCAAGTCGCACAAGGGCATGATCATCGGCGCGGGCGGCCGCACGCTCAAAACGATCGGGACCGCGGCGCGGCTCGAACTCGAAGAGCTGCTCGGGCGGCGCATCTTTCTCGGCCTGCGGGTCAAGGTCGAAGCCGGCTGGACCGACGATCCGCGCAAGTTGCAGGAGCTCGGTTACTGACATGGCGCGCGAGCCGAAAGCCGCGCCGCCGCAACCGCCGCGAATCGGCGGGGGCGAGCGGCCCACCGTCGTGCTGGCCGGCCGCGCCAACGCCGGCAAATCGACCCTGTTCAATCGGATCGCGCGCCGCGGCCGCGCCATCACCAGTGCGATCGCCGGCACCACGCGCGACGTCAACGTCGCGCGCGCCGAGTACGAAGGCCGCGAATTCGACATCGTCGATAGCGGCGGCGTCGAACTGTACACGCGCGAACCGGAGACCGAGCGTGCGATGGAAGAGGCGCTGCGCGCGGTCGCGGGCGCCGCCGTGGTGGTCCTCGTGGTCGACGGCCGCGCGGGCATTTCGAGCGGCGATCGCGACGCCTTGGACCTGGTCCGTGAAAGCGGCCGGCCGCTGATTGTCGCGGTCAACAAGATCGAACACGCCAGCCAAGAGGCTGCCGCCGGCGAAGCTTACGCCCTCGGCGTCGAGACCGTCGTCAACGTCTCGGCGGCGCACGGCCGCGGCATCCCCGACCTCCTCGATGCGATCGTTGCCCGGCTGCCGGCGGCGGAATCTGCCGAGGCTGAAACTCCGCCCGATCTGCGGTTTGCCTTGATCGGTCGCCCCAACGTCGGCAAGTCCTCGTTATTCAATCGCCTCGCCGGCTATGAGCGTTCGATCGTCGCCGATCGCCCCGGCACCACGCGCGATCCGGTCGATCTGCGTCTTGAGGATAACGGCTTGAGCCTGCTGCTGGTCGATACCGCCGGCATCCGCCGCCCGACCAAAGTCGACGGCGAACTCGAGCAGCACTCGGTCGGTCGCGCGATCGAAACTATCCGCCGCGCCGAAGTTCTCGCGCTCATCGTGGACGCCACCGAAGGTCTGACCGATCAGGACGCGCGGCTGGCGCATCTGGCTGCGACCAACGATCGCGCGCTGCTCATCGTCTTCAACAAATGGGATAAGGCCGCGGCGCAAGGACGGCGCGTGCCGGTCTTCGTCGCGCAGGCCCGGCGGCGCTATCCGTTCCTCGACTTCGCGCCGATCCTGTTTACCTCGGCGCTGACCGGCGACGGTGTCCGCGAGCTGATTCCCGCCGCCGTGCGGGCCGGCGCGGCCTGGCGCGCCAGATTTCAGACCGCGCTGCTCAATCGCGTACTCGCCGAAACTCTCGCAGCGATGGATCCCCCGCTCGTCGCCGGCCGCCGTCTCAAATTGATGTATGTCACCCAAATCGCGAGTATGCCGCCGCGGCTCGCCTTCTTCACCAATCTCGAACGCGATATCCCGACGCACTACATGCGCTTCCTCGAAAGCCGTTTTCGCGCGGCGCTCGATCTCGAGGACGTCGGGACGCCGCTGCGGCTTGAGTTCCGTCGCGCCGGCCAATCGGTCGAGGCGCGCGCCCGCCGCGCCGCGCATATCGACCGCGCCGATTAACCGCAAGCCGCGAGCCTCGCGATGGCGGATTGGGATCCTGCGCTCTATAACCGCTTCCAGGACTACCGCGCCGAGCCGGTTGCGTGGATTCTCGCGCGCCTGCCGCTCGAGCCTGCGGATCTCGTCGTCGATTTCGGCTGCGGCACGGGCGAGAACACGATCGAGCTGGCGCGCCGCGTCACCCGCGGACGGGCGACCGGCATCGATTCGTCGCCCGCCATGATCGCGCGCGCCGAGCAACTCCGCGCCACACTCGAACCCGACCTCCGCGACCGCGTGCATTTCGTCGCCGGTGACTTCCGCACCGCCGCCGCCGATCGCGCGTGGTCGATCGTCTTCTCGAATGCCGCTCTGCAATGGGCGGCTAACCATCGTGACTTGCTCACGCGCTGGTTTCGCGCACTTACGCCGGGGGGCCGACTCGTCGTGCAGGTGCCCTCGAATCACGAGGAGACCGCGCAGGCCACGCTGGGCGAACTCGCTGCCGACGCCAGTTGGCGCGACCTTGTCGGCGACCGCGAAACTCCGTCGCATGGCGTCGGAACCCCGGAAGATTATCGCACGATGCTCGAAGCAATCGGTTTCGTCGAAATCGATTGCTACTACCGCCAGTTCAACCATCCGATGGAGAGTCCCTCGGCGATTGTCGAGTTTTGCCGCGCGACCGCCCTGCGCCCGTTCCTCGAGCGCCTGCCCGATGATCGCCACGGCGAATTTATCGAGGAATTCACGCGTCGGCTCGAACGCGCCTACGGCACGCGCGGCCCTCTGATCTTTCCTTTTCGCCGGCTTTTCCTTTGGGCGCGTCGTCCACACTGAATCTGTGGTGGCCCGTCGCGAGAAGCTTCCGATCCTGATTGTTCACGGCGGCGCCGGCGGCCGCGCTGCGCCGGATGACCGCGCGGGTCGCCGGCGCGCGATGCTTGCCGCGATTGCAGCCGGCGCACGTCTTTTGCGCGACGGCGCTCATGCCCTCGACGCTGTAATCGCCGCGGTCACCACGCTCGAGGACGACCCGCTCTTCAATGCCGGCTACGGCTCGTGCCTGACGATCGACGGCCACGTTGAAATGGATGCGGGTGTTGCGGTCGCCGAGTCCGCGAACCACGAATCAAGAAGTCGCGCCGCTCCCCGCTCAGGCGGCGTGGTGCTGATCAGCCGCATGCGCAATCCGATTCTGCTGGCGCGCGCCGTGATGGAGCGCACGCCTCATCTGCTCCTCGGCGGCGCAGGCGCCGAGCGTATCGCCCGCTCGGCGGGGCTGCGGCTGTGCAGCCGCGCGTCGCTGATCGCGCCGCAGGCGCTCGCGCGATGGCGCGCGCGGCGTCACCAAGCCGGCCCCACCGACTCGCACGGCACCGTCGGTGCGGTCGCGCTCGACGTCTCCGGCAATCTCGCCGCCGCGACTTCTACCGGCGGCGTCGCTGGTAAAGTCCCGGGCCGCATCGGCGACTCCGCGATTCTCGGCGCCGGTCTCTACGCCGATCGCCACGGCGCAGCTTCCGCCACCGGCAACGGCGAGTCGATTCTGCGCGCCGCGCTCTGCCGCGAGGCGGTCGCGCGACTCGACCGCCGTTCGGCCGCCGAGGTCGCCGCCAACGTAATCTCGCACATGAGTCGGGACTGCGCCGGCGAGGCCGGCATCATCCTCGTTGACGCTCGCGGACGCTTCGGCACCGCGCATAACGCCGCCGCGATGGAAATCGCAACCTTCGATCCCGCGGGCGGAACGCACTATCTGCTCGCGCGGCGCGTCGACAAATCGCGGCGACCCGCATGAGCCTTCCTCGGGGCGTTCGTCTCGCCGCACCCTTTCTAATCGCAATTGTCCTGCTCGCCCCGGGCCTCTCAGCGCCCTTTGCCAAGGACGCCGAGCCCCAGTCCGCACAGTGGATCGCCGACATCGTGGATCACGGCCACTGGCTCCTGCCGGTGGATTATTATGGTTTCGTCAATCGCAAGCCGCCGCTGTACTACTGGCTGTCGGCCCTTGCTTCCGATCTGAGCGGCAAGCCCGTCGACGAGACGCGCGCGCGCCTGGTCTCCCTGATCGCCGGCGCCGCGCTCGCGACGATCGTCTTCGACTGGACCGCTGCGCTGCTCGGTGCCGCGACCGGATGGCTTGCCTTCGCCTTTCTGCTCGGCAGCTACGGCTTTGCGTCACGCGCGACGACTGCATTGACCGACATGCTGATGACGACGCTTTTGTTCGCCATCTGGTGCGCAATCTTTCCAGCGCTCGACGATTCTCCGTCGTGGTCAGGCACCCTCGTTGCCGGGGTGCTGCTGGGGCTCGCGATTCTCACCAAGGGTCCCGTAGTAGTGGTCATTCTGGGCCTCGCGCTCGTGCTTTATCTCCTGATGGTGCGCCGCAATCCGTTCGAGCTTGCGCGGCGCCGATGGCCTTGGGCGATGCTCGCGCTGGCAGTTGCGATCGCCGCGGCCTGGTACGTTCCGGCGCTGGCGGCCCATCGCGGCAATGAAGTCGCGGCCCTGTTTGTCAGCGAGAACTTCGGTCATTTTATGCCGTCGAGCATGGGCGGAACCGGCGAGGCCGCACGCCCCTTCTATTACATTGTGATGCGTCTTTGGGGCGGGATGTTGCCGCTGAGCATTCTGTTTCCGGCGCTCGTGGCCGCCTGCGTGCGCAGCGATTTTGATCCCGCCGCGCGCGCGCCGCTTCGCTTTCAACTCGCGATGGCGCTCGCGGTCCTGCTCTTGTTCTCCGCCGCCAACGCCAAGCGCGACGACTACATTCTGCCCGCCATCCCGTCGCTCGCGATTCTGCTCGCCGCCCTGTTCACCCATTTGCGAACCGACTCGAAGCGGCGCGCAATCACGCGTTGCCTGCGCGATCTCACAACCGTGACGATCGCCGCTGCGATGGCGATCGGAATAATCTTCGCCATAATCGCGGCTACATCGCTGTTGTCACCGAACGCCGGCGATCACGCATGGCTGACGCGCTTGCAATCCAGCGACGCCTCCTACGCGGCAATTTTTGTCGCCGGCATCGCCCACTGGAGATGGCCCTTCGTGGCGTTCGAGGCAGCGGTCCTTGCGGGTGCAGTCACGGTGATCGTCGGTCTACAGCGGCGAACCCCGCTCGTAGCCGGCATCGGGCTGGCGATCACCACCTTAGCCGCTTCGCTTCTCTGGACCGCGGTCGTGCGACCGGCCGAGATGCGCACTCGCAGCCTCGTCGATTTCGCGCCCGCGGTTCGCATGAGGATCGGCTCGGCGCCTGTCTACGTTGCCTACTTCGATCCCGAGTTTGCCTGGTATTACGGGCGCGAGGCGCCACCCCTGCCTCACGCTATCGCCCGCCGCGGCGCGCCCTCACGCGACCCGGTATATCTGGTCGCGCGGCCGCGGGAACTCTTGCGGCTAGCGCCGCAAGTGCGCGCAAGCTTGCAGGTACTCATGCGGGCAGATCTCTCCGGCGGAGGGGGAACACCCGCGCTCTACGAGATTCCGCAAATCACCGCGCCGCCCGATTTGAAACCGCCGCGCAAGCGGCTAAGTAATCACTGGGCGAACTAGCGGAGCTATGCGACGATGGCGAAGGGAGGCGAAACCTATCCTGAACGTGCGATCAGCTTCATCCTGCGGCTAATGGTCTCGCTGATCATCCCGGTTTGGGGACTGATCATGCTTCGTTCTGGGGTTGAAGCACGGCGCGGCTTGGTGGATTGCGTCGGGCGCCGTCGTGTTTGCAATCGGCGCAATCTACTTCTGCGGCAGCTCGATCATCGCGCCCTTCCTACTAGGCAGCCGCCATCCCAGCTAGCGCGGACGCGCCTTCATCTGGAATTTGCCGATCCTCATAGGCTGGGCTAGTCTGATCTCGGATGCCGATTTACGAGTATGAATGCCTGGCGTGCGGCGCTCTCAGCTCTCATATCGTGATGGGCGCGCGACGCGTTGTGCGCCCCGCCTGCGGCAACTGCGAGTCGAAGCGCACGCGGCGCGTGATGTCCTCCTTCGCGGTGCACGCCACCGAGACCTCGCGGCTCAACAGCTTCGACACCAGCGCCCCACGCGGTGAGTCCTATTATCGTGACTCTCGCAACGTCGGTCTCTGGGCCAAGAAGCGGGCCAAAGAAATGGGGGTGGATCTGGGGCCCAAGTTTGACGCCACCGTTGAGAAGGCGCGCAGCGGCAAACTGATCAACGACATGATTTGAGGATTCGCCGGAAGACTATGGAACGAACATGAGCGACGATAAATTTGGCGACAAGTTGCACGATGTCGAAAAAGCCCGCGAGGATCAGTGGGCGCGCGAAGAGGATAAGCGCCTCCTCGAACGAATGCGTCAAAAAGCGGCGACGCCCACTTGTCCGCAATGTCACACCTTGCTGGTCAGCCGTCAGGAGGGCGCATTCACTATCATGGCCTGCCAGGACGGCCACGGCGCCTGGCTCGATCACGACGCCCTGCAAGGTCTAATCCATGCACGCTGACCGCAGTCGCCTCTAGGTTCCGCGTGACTCGTGTGAGTACTAACTGATGTATTTCGACTATGGCGTGGTGCTCGCTCTGACGATCGTCGGGTTTGCCTTAATGGCGGCGATGATCGGCCTGCAAAAGCTGCTCGCCCCCAGCAACCCGTTCGCGCGCAAGCTGATGCCGTATGAATGCGGCGAGCCGCCCACCGGTAATGCCTGGATTAACTTCAACGTCCGCTTCTACCTCATCGCGCTGGTCTTCGTAATCTTCGAGGTCGAGGTCGCTTTCATCTATCCCGTCGCTGCTGTCTACCTCGACTGGGTGCGGCACGGCCAGCGGCTTTTCGCACTCGGCGAGATAATGATCTTTCTTTTGATCCTCTTCGTCGGTCTCATTTACGTCTGGGTCAAGCGGGATCTGGAATGGGTAAAGCAAGTTCCGGACTGAGGCACAGCCCAGGAGACAACATCAATGCCGTTGCTTAATACACTGCCCGATTATGTATTGACTACCAAGACTGACGAGCTAATCAACTGGATGCGCAAATCCAGCCTCTGGTACATGCTCTTTGGGCTCGCCTGTTGCGCGATCGAATTGATGCAAACCGGGGGGCCCCGTTCGGATATCGAACGCTTCGGCGCGACCCCGCGTGCCTCTGCGCGCCAGTCCGATCTGATGATCATCGCGGGCACCCTGACGCTCAAGATGGCCCTGCGCACCCGCCTGCTCTACGATCAGATGCCCGATCCCAAATACATCATCTCGATGGGTAGCTGCTCGAATTGCGGCGGCCTGTTTCAGCTCGCCTACTCGGTCTGCGACGGCGTCGATAAAGTCTTACCCGTCGATGTTTACGTCCCCGGATGCCCGCCGCGTCCGGAAGCGCTGACGGAGGGTCTCCTCAAGCTCCAGGAGAAGATCATGACCGAGCGCTGGCTGGCGCGCGAAAGTAAACCGGTCCTTGTCGCGCAGGCTTGATAACGCACGATTGGTAGCGCATGTTGGAACCGCTCAAAATCCTTGCGCTCGTTGGCGAACGTTTTCCCGGCAAGCTGCTCGAGGTCGTTGAAGGTAAGTTCGACCCGTTCGCCGTCGTCGAACCCGCCGCGATCGTCGAAATCGCACGATTTCTGCACGACGACCCGGTCTGCGCGATGGATTGCCTCAGTAATGAGACCGGAGTCGATTACAAGGATCGGATCGAGGTTGTCTATCATCTGTTCTCGTATACCCATCGGCACGGTTGTGTTATGAAGGTCAAATTGCCGCGCGAGAATCCCGCCGTTGCGACGGTTGAGGAAGTCTGGCGCGCCGCCAACTGGATGGAGCGCGAAATCTACGATCTGCTCGGCGTCACCTTCGACGGCCATAGCGATCTGCGCCGCATCCTGATGCCCGAGGATTGGCCCGGCTATCCGCTGCGCAAGGACTTCGTTGAGCCCGCCGAATATCATGGTATTTCGACCGTGCGCGAAAGTCCGATTATCCGGCTTGACCAGCAGAAAAAAATCGGCGGTCACGCCGCTTAGTAACTGAAGTAGGTATTAGCTATAGAGTAATCGCTCGAACCATTATGTCTGCCTTTCACACTGAGGAAATGACTCTCAACATGGGTCCGCAGCACCCGTCGACGCACGGCGTGTTGCGCTTCGTGATCAAGGCCGATGGCGAGGTCATGCGCGAGGCGATCCCGGATGTCGGCTATCTCCATCGGTCGATCGAGAAAATCGCCGAGAAAGTCGGCTATCACGGCTTCATGCCCTACACCGACCGCGTAGATTATGTTTGCGCGATGTTTACCAATCAGGGTTGGGCGATGGCCTGCGAGAAGCTCGCCAACGTCACCGTGCCGCGGCGCGGCGAGTATTGCCGCGTCGTCGCCGCCGAGTTCAATCGCCTCGCTTCGCATCTGTTGACCGTCGGCCTGATGGGCATGGACATCGGCGCAATGACGCCGTTTCTGCACGCCCTGCGCGAGCGCGAAATGATCAACGATCTCATCGAGGAACTCTGCGGCGCTCGTCTCACTTTCAACTATATGCGTATCGGCGGAGTCGCCTGGGACCTTCCCCCCGGATGGCGCGAGAAGGCGCTCGCCTACCTCGATCATCTCGCTCCGATCCTCGACGAATTCAACTCGCTCTTCTCCTACAACAAAATCTGTATCGAGCGCCTCGCGAATGTCGCCCCGATCAGCGCCGCCGACGCAATCAATTACAATCTGGTCGGTCCTAATCTCCGCGCCTCCGGCGTCAACTGGGATGTGCGCCGCGATCTTCCCTACTCAGTCTATTCCGAACTTGAGTTCGAGGTGCCTCTAGGCGCCGGCGAGTGGGGTAGTCAGGGCGACGCCATGGATCGCTACATGATGCGTATTCGCGAAATGGTGCAGTCGTCGCGAATCCTGCGCCAGGCCCTCGCCCAGATGCCCGACGGTCCTGTGCTCGGCAAGGTGGTGCGCAATTTCAAACCCGCGGCCGGCGAGTGTCAGGTACGGGTCGAAAGCGCGCGCGGCGATCAGGGCTGGTATGTCGTCAGCGACGGCACCGCCTTTCCGCAGCGCGTGCATGTGCGCACCGGCTCTTTCGCCGCGATGGGCATGATTCAAAAACTCAGTCGCGGCCTGATGATCGCCGACTTGGTCGTTCTCATCGCCAGCCTCGACGTCATCGCGCCGGAAATCGATCGCTGACCTATGCAACTCTGGCTCGATAGTTTAATCGCGCACGGTGTTTTTGGGCCGCACCCCTCGCACGAGTGGGTATATACTATCGCGATCACGATCGCCTGCGCGCTAGTTCTGATGCTCGTCGCGCTGCCATTCGCCTCCATTGTCACCTGGGTGGAGCGTCGCGTGTGGGCGCGCATCCAGTCGCGTATCGGCCCTAATCGAGTCGGGCCCAACGGCTTCCTGCAATGGCTCGCCGACGGCGTCAAGCACGTCTGCAAGGAGGATTTGATTCCCTCCGAGGCCGACGCCCGCCTCTTCAAACTCGCGCCCTATCTGGTCGTTCTCGCCTTCATTCTACCCTGGGCGGTGATGCCCTTTTCCTCCGGACTGATTTTGGCGGATCTCAATATCGGTATTCTTTATATTACTGCGGTCCCAGCCCTGACGGTTGTCGGCATCCTCATGGGCGGATGGGCGTCGAATAATAAGTGGTCGCTGATAGGTGGAATCCGTTCTGCCGCTCAAATCATCAGTTACGAGATTCCGGCAGGACTCTCAATCTTTCCGATCGTTCTGATGACCGGCACGCTTTCGATGCAAGGTATTATTCGCGCCCAAGGCTGGGCACCTGATCGATGGTTCATCTTTGCCAATCCCTTTTGTTTTGTCGCCGCCTTTATCATGTTCATCTCAAGCCTCGCCGAGAACAACCGCACGCCCTTCGATCTTCCGGAGGCCGAATCTGAACTCGTCGCCGGCTTCGCGACTGAGTATTCGAGCATGCGCTATTTGTTCTTCTTTATGGCCGAATGGGGCAATATGTTCATCGCCGCTGCGATCGTCGTGACGCTGTTTCTCGGCGGCTGGCAATTTCCCCTGCTTACCCGCAGCGCCGTCGTCATGAACGCGCTCCAGTTCGTTGCCTTTATGGTCAAGTGTCTTTTTCTGGTGCTCGTCTCGATGTGGGTTCGGGGCACCCTCCCGCGTGTGCGCATCGATCAGATGATGTCTCTTTGCTGGAAGTACTTCGTGCCGATCTCCTTTATCAACCTGATTGGCACCGCCGTCTGGGTAGCGATCTTCCCCGACGGCAACGCGATTGTGCGCTGGGGCATGTTGGCTTTCGGGGTCGCGATTGCGGTTCTGTTTGCCTCGCGCGTAATCACCTTCACCCGGCGCTCCGGCATGGAACTCTATCTGCGCCCGACTATCTGAGGCGAGCGAACGATGGCCGTGGCCAATAGCTATTTCAGAAATATCAAAGATGCTGTCGTCAGCATTTTCGACGGTATGGCCGTGACTGCTTCGCATCTCATCCGCCGTCCCTTCACGATTCAGTATCCCGATCGCATGCCGGTGCGCGTGCAGGATACGCTGCCCTTCCGCTACCGCGGCATCCTCGATGTCGATCTCGAAATCTGCACGGGCTGCCTTGCTTGTGATCGCGCCTGTCCGATCAATTGCATCGCGATGGCGATCGAGAAGAACGCGCAGACCCGCGAAATTGTCATCTCGCAGTTCGATATCGATATGGCGAAATGCATGTACTGCGGGTTGTGCAGTGAGCCGTGCCCCACCGGCGCCATTCATCACACTACCGAGTTTGAGGGCGCTGACTACTCGCTCGAAAGCCTGATTCGGCGCTTCATTGTCGAGCCCGTCGTCGCTTACAAGCCCAAGAAAGGCCCTGAACCTGATGAGGATGTTGCGAAGCTCCTCGGACGCGGAATGAAATACGTGGACGAATGGGCGCAGCCGGGCAGTGACAAAGCACCCGCCGCGGCGCCGAAGCCGGCCCCTGCGACCTCCCCGGCGTCAAACGAAAAGGTCCCATAGTGGCGCTCGCGATCTTCTACGGACTCGCCGCGCTGAGCATTTTATCCGCGATCATCACCGCGTTCTCGCGCAACATTGTCTATTCTGCTTTCGCCCTGTTCGGCGCCTTGGCCGGCGTCGCTGGTATCTACGCGTTGCTCGGCGCTGACTTTCTTTTCATCATTCAGGTGTTTATATACATCGGCGGAATACTCGTTGTAACCATTTTCGCCGTGATGCTCACGCAGGGGGTGGCCGACGTCAACGTTTCGAATCGCGCTGTCGGCGTCGCGCCTGCCCTGGCAATTATGCTGGTCGCCGGCGCCGTGATGTTCTACGCGCTGCAGCAAACGAAGTGGATCGTCGGGCCTGCTGCGCCCCCGCTCCCGACGACATATGGCATCGGCAACGCTTTCTTGAGTGGATATATCCTGCCGTTCGAAATCGCTTCAATCGTTCTGCTCGCCGCGCTCGTCGGCGCGATCGTGATCTCACGCCAGGAGACCCGCTCTTAGAACAAGTCGAGCCAAAAATGCCACCATCGCTGACCCTCGATCACTTCCTCGTGTTCGGCCTAATGCTCTTTCTGCTCGGCTGCTTTTGTGTGCTCACTCGCCGTAATGCGATTGGAATTCTTCTCGGCATCGAGCTGATATTGAATGCCGCCAACATCAATTACGTCGCTTTCGCCGCCTACGGTGGCGGTGGCGCAAGGTACGACGGCCAGGTGTTCGCAATCTTCGTGATTATGCTGGCCGCCGCCGAGGCCGTCATCGGTCTCGCCATAGTTCTGGCTATCTACAATAACCTGAGGACTATCGACGTTGGCGCGTCCGCTACCTTGGGCGGATAATGCGAACGGGGTTGTGGACTCCTCGCCGCACCCGCCTCTATTCCGATCGTTTGCGTGTTCGTCGTTTTCTGCGTATATGCGAGCGTCGTGCAGGTAATCCTGGCGCCTTGCGAGAGCTGCCTGATCGGAAATGGACCATCCACTAACCGTCGCCTTTATTCGCTGGATCGTTTTGCTTCCGCTCACGGGCGCGGTTTTTAATTTCGCAGTGGGTAGCGCGATCCAAAAGAGGCTCGGCCATTGGCCGGTGAGCGTCGTTGCCTGCGGCGCCGTCGTCGCCGCCTTCGCCTGCGCTGCCGGGGCTTTTGTCAGGATGCTCGAACTCGCGCCGGCTCAGCGCTTCATGCTCGACGATCTTTGGCGCTGGTTCGACGTTGGCGGCCTCAATCTCGACATTGCCTTCTGGCTCGATCCGCTCTCGCTCACGATGGTTTTGATTATTACCGGCGTCGGCGGCCTGATTCATATTTACTCGACCGGCTACATGCGCGACGACCCGTCGTACTGGCGTTTCTTCGCTTGGCTGAACCTGTTTACGTTCGCGATGCTGGTGCTGGTCCTCGCCGACAATCTCTGGCTAATGTTCGTCGGATGGGAAGGCGTCGGCCTCTGCTCCTTCGCGCTGATTGGCTTTTGGTACACAGATCCAATCAATACGACGGCCGGCAACAAGGCGTTCATCGTCAATCGCATAGGTGACTGGGCTTTTGTAATTGCGCTCTACGCCTTATTCGGTGGCCTTTCCGGTGTGGGCCATCCCAGTTTGGTCGTTCGCGATATCGCACACTATGCGCCGATCCTCGCAGGACGTTCCGGCTATTTCGGAATGAGCTTGGTAACCTTCGTGACGTTGTTGCTATTCCTCGGTGCTACGGGCAAGTCAGCCCAGATTCCTCTCCACGTATGGCTGCCCGATGCGATGGCCGGGCCGACCCCGGTCAGCGCTCTCATCCACGCGGCGACGATGGTGACAGCGGGTATCTACATGGTCACACGTCTTAACTTCCTCTTCTCGATGGCGCCCGCGACCATGTTGACGATTGCAACTGTCGGCGCTGCAACCGCCTTCTTCGCGGCGACCGTAGCCGTCACGCAAAACGACATCAAACGCGTGCTCGCATACTCCACCGTGAGCCAACTCGGCTACATGTTCGCGGCTGCCGGCGTCGGCGCATATGGCGTTGCTATCTTTCACTTGATGACCCACGCGTTCTTCAAAGCGTGTCTTTTTCTCGGCGCAGGCTCCGTCATCCACGCGATGGGTGGCGAGCAAGATATGCGTCAGATGGGCGGCCTGCGCCACAAGCTGCCTATTACCTATTGGACATTCCTCGCGGCGACACTCGCAATTGCCGGCGTCCCGCCCTTCGCCGGCTTCATGTCGAAAGACGGTATTATCTGGAGCGCGTTTGCAGGCGGTCATCCGATAATCTGGGCGCTCCTTCTGATCGGCGCCGGACTCACTGCCTTTTACATGTTTCGTCAGGTCTACATGACATTCTTCGGCGAGTTTCGCGGCACCCACGAACAGCAGCACCATCTTCACGAATCGCCGCCTTCGATGGTCTCGGTTCTCGTAGTCCTCGGTGGCCTGTCGCTGGTGGGTGGCCTCGTAATGCTGCCGCATTTTGTCTCGAACTTCGCACCGCTCCGCGACTTTCTTGCCCCACTTTTCGATTCGCCCCAGACTCGTTTGCTCACAACCGCGCAGTCCCACGAAGATTGGGAAGCCGACTTCGCTCTGCTCTCGCTGTTCGTGGTTGGTTTGGGTTGGCTCCTCGCGGACTTCACATATCGTCAAAAAAAAATCGATCCTCGCATCCTAAGCAATCTTGCGCACGGCGTCGTTTACCGCCTCTCATTCAACAAATACTACATCGATCAAATCTATGACCGCCTCATCGTGCAGCCCTACCTGGTGGCAACCCATGCGATGGCCTGGTTTGATCAGCACATCATCGATGGCGTGGTGAACCTGACAGCGGCATTAGTCGGCCTCGGTGCGTGGCTCTCCGGCCTGTTCGATAACTACATAGTGGACGGTCTCGTCAATCTCGCGGCGAACGCGACGCTCGCCTCAGGCAATCGCCTCCGTCGCCTTCAGACTGGTTCGATCAATGGATATCTCTACGGCATTCTTGCTGGCGTGATGCTCATTCTGCTCGCCCGCGCGATCCAGCGATTTTGAACACGGCGCCGAATATTACATGGAGCTGAAGCATCCGCTAACCCTCATCACCTTCGTGCCCTTGGCGGGCATGGTGTTGATTCTACTCTGCCCGGACTCGGCTAAGCCTATCTACAAGTGGATCGCGGCTGTCGCCACCGCCCCGCAATTGCTGATTGCCGGATGGCTCTACGAACACTTCAACACAGTCACTACCTCGATGCAGTTCGTCGAGCGGCACGCTTGGATCGACGCCTACCATATTAACTACTTCGTCGGTATCGACGGCGTCAGCATCTCGATGGTCCTGCTGACGGCATTGATCTGTTTCATCTCAGTCTTTGTGAGCTTCGGTATCGATCGCGCCGAGAAAGGCTACTACGCGCTGCTGCTGATGCTCGACACCGGCATGATGGGCGTCTTCGTTTCGCTGGACTTCTTCCTGTTTTACATCTTCTGGGAGGTGATGCTGCTGCCGATGTATTTTCTCATCGGCGTGTGGGGCGGACCACGGCGCTTATACGCGGCTATAAAGTTCTTTCTCTATACGCTGCTCGGCTCGGTACTGATTTTGCTGGTCATGCTCGGATTATATTATTACGCCCCGAATCCGACTTTTGACATGACACAGTTGGCGGCGCAGTCGGGTAGCTACTCGATGAGTTTTCAACGAATTTGCTGGGTCGCTCTATTCCTCGGATTCGCGATCAAGATTCCGGCTTTCCCGTTTCACACCTGGCTGCCCGACGCACATGTCGAAGCGCCGACCGCGATTAGCGTCATTCTGGCGGGCATCTTGCTCAAAATGGGTACCTACGGAATCTTGCGGGTAAACTTCCCGATCTTCCCGGCCGCGAGCCACGACCTGGCGTGGCTGTTTTTAGGCGTCATCGGCACGATCAATATCGTATACGGCGCTATGTGCGCCATGGCGCAGACTGACTATAAAAAGCTGATCGCATATTCTTCGATTAGTCACATGGGCTACGTGATGCTCGGGATGGCGTCGTTCACTGCCGTCGGAATCAATGGCGCCGTGCTGCAGATGTTTAATCACGGAACAATCACGGCCATGCTGTTCATTCTGGTCGGCGTTATTTACGACCGTACGCACCATCGTGAGATCGACGGGTTCGGCGGACTGGCTTATCAGATGCCGCTATACACTGGAATAACCGGTTTCGCTTTTTTTGCCGGCATGGGACTGCCCGGGCTTTCAGCATTCATATCGGAGGTGCTGGTTTTGCTGGGTTCCTGGCAGACGCATCCGATAATGACCGTGTTTGGCGCCGGCACCGCGATCCTGACGGCAGGCTACCTTCTGTGGTGCTTTCAGCGCATCTACCTGGGCCCACTTAACGAGAAGTATAATCGGTTGCCCGACTTAAGTGCACGCGAAGTGTTTACACTCGCGCCCCTTGCGGTCATCGTACTAGTACTGGGAGTATACCCGCACGCGCTGCTGATGCTTTTGCAAACTTCTTTGGATCACCTCAATCAGATTGTGGCTGGCGCGGCAACTGGGTTTACGCTCGCGTTCCACTGAGGCTGAAATGGACCTCGGCAATCTCGCGAGCTTGCGATATTTCTACCCGGAACTATTGCTGATGGCGGCGGCGCTGATGCTGGTGTTGATTGATTTGGTGTTGAGGGACAAGTCCTATCTGGGAGAGCTGGCGCTCGTCGCCGTCGCCTTGGCCCTGTTAGTCATCGGTCTCGAATCGCATTCCGACGAGGCGTGGCTGTTCAATCGAATGCTGGTGTATGACCCGTTCGCGACATTTTTCCGTGTCCTGATCGTGCTCGCCGCACTGGTCGCGAGCTGGATGTCGATCGGCTCGGATGAGATCAAGAGCTGTGAGCAGGGAGAATACTATGCAGTACTGATTGCGAGTACTCTGGGTATGCTCCTGATGGCCGAATCGGTCAACTTGTTGATGGCGTATCTCGCGCTTGAGTTCGTGAGCTTGACGTCGTACGTGCTGACCGGGGTCGTGCGGCATAACCGGCGCTCGCAGGAAGCGGCGCTCAAATATCTGATTTACGGCGGCGTCGCGTCGGGTCTGATGATCTATGGCATGAGTTGGATCTTTGGCTTGGCCGGCGCGCTCGATTTCGGTGCAATCAATCGCGCGCTGCTCACTAATGGGCACGCTCCGCCGCTGACGGTATTCATTGCCCTGGTGCTGATCTTGGCCGGGCTCGGCTACAAGATCGCGTCCGTGCCTTTTCATATGTGGGCGCCCGACGTCTATGAGGGCGCGCCGATTCCGATTACGACCTTTCTCGCCGTGGGCTCGAAAGCCGCGGGCTTCGCCTTGCTCACGCGGTTTTTCTATCCGGCGATTTCGCGTGTTGCTTCGGATGGGAATTGGCAGGGGCTGCGCGGCGTCGAGTGGCCGCAACTGCTGCTGGTCATCTGCGCCGTGACGATGACCCTGGGAAATCTCGCGGCGCTGCAACAGGACAATCTGAAGCGGCTGCTGGCATATTCGAGTATCGCGCAGGCGGGCTACGCGCTGATGGGTTTTGTGCTGCTGTCGAACGATGGCATCCGCGCGATGCTGGTCTATCTTTTTGCCTATTACGTAATGGACGCGGGCGCGTTCGTCGTGGTGCTGGTAGTTCGGAATGCGACTGGGCGCGAGGATCTGGGCGCTTATCGCGGGCTGGCGGCGCGGGGCGGAGCGGCGCCGGCGATCGCGCTGGCAATTTTTTTGCTGTCGCTGACCGGGATTCCGGCGACGGTGGGCTTTATCGGCAAGTTCTACGTTTTTGCCGCGGCGGTGCGCCAGCGTTTCTTCATCCTGGCGGTAATCGGGATTCTGAATTCCGTGGTGTCGCTCTACTATTACATGCGGCCGGTGCGGGCGATGTTTCTCGAGGATCCGGAAGAGGGCGCGCCCCCCTTCACCGGGGATCTGTGGAATTACGGTTTGATCGGGGCGCTGGCGTTGGCGACCATCATTCTGGGGCTTTACCCACCGCCGGTGATTGCCTTCGCGGACCGCTCGGTGCATTTTTTCATCGGCCGCTCCTGATTTCTTTTACCGCCCCGGCTCACGCACCGAATGTTTCGCGTGAAACATTTGTTTCGACGGCGTGGGTTTCACCGTTCGGGCAGCACGCTGCTCCGCAGGCGCGCTTTCAAGGAATCGATTAGCAAAATGTTTCACGCGAAACATTTTGTCAGCGCTTGGTCGGTAAAACACGTGCGAAACGCCAGGCGCATGAACCTGCAAGAGCGCGACAACGGAGCGGAAAGTGTTTTGACGCTGAAACAAATGTTTCGCGTGAAACATTTGGTCAACATCTTTATGCGGGCGAAAGGCGTAAGTGAAGGATTTCATCCTTGACGGACAATCAGTAGTTTTATTCTTGACGGGCCTGAGTGGTTCGAAGGAGTTGGGTATATGGGCAAGCTGAATAACAAGATCGCATTAATTACCGGGGGCGGCTCGGGGATTGGTAAGGCGACGGCGCTGCTGTTTGCGCGCGAGGGAGCGAAGGTCGCGATCGCCGACTGGTCGGAGGAGCAGGCAAAAGCGGTGGCGGCGGAGATCGCTCAGGGCGGTGGCAGCGCGATCGTGATCAGGACCGATGTGTCGAAGGCGGCCGACGCCGAGCGGATGGTGAGCGAGACCGTGCGCCAGTTTGGAAGCCTGGATATTATCTACAACAACGCCGGGATCGGGGAATCGAAGTTGCTCCATCTGATGACCGAGGAGGAGTGGGATCGCACGCTCGACATTGACTTGAAGGGGGTGTTCCTGGGCGCGAAGTACGCACTGCCCGAGCTGATGAAAAAGGGCGGAGTGATACTGAGTACGGCATCGGTCGCCGGGATGGAGGGGATTCGGCGGATGTCGCATTACTGCGCGGCCAAGGCCGGGGTGATTCTGCTGACCAAGTCGATGGCGATGGATTACGCGGAATATGGAATCCGGGTCAACTGTATCTGTCCCGGCGGGATCGGGACGCCGCTGTTCGATACCGGTTATGAGACGCTGACGCCGGAACGGCGGGAGCGGGCGCTCAAAGCATTTACGGCACTGCATCTGCTCAACCGGATCGGCAAGCCCGAGGAGATTGCGCAGACGGCATTGTTTTTGTGTTCCGACGATGCCTCGTTCATTACGGGACAGGCGATCGTGGTGGATGGCGGCTATACCGCGGGCCATCGAATGCCGAGCACGCGCTAAAGGAAAAGAGGCTCTGTGCGAATACCGCCTTACTTCTCTGACTGCGTGGCGTTCTTGATGGAGACAGGACACGATCCTAGCGGGACCGGCTTTTTTGTTGAGGTTGAGGAGAATAGCAGAAACTGGATTTATTTTATTACGGCGCTTCACAGCATTGAGTCGGCCTATGGGCGCTCTATAACAATCCGGTTGAACACTCATCGAGGCGTTCCAACGCCCCCACTCCCGGGCTATGAAGAGCACGATACTGACAAGAACGAATGGTTCAAGCACGACAAGGCCGATATCGCCGCGATTCTGATCGATTTGGATCGCTCGAGATACTCCTTTGAGTGCGTTCCTCTGTACGTGTTTATTGATAGTCAGTCTCGCATCGATCTGGCTCGCTTTCGAGAGGCGGCGAATCCCGGGCAGGCTGCTGTGACACCACCGCCTTCGGAGATAATAGAGGTGCAACTCGGCGATGAAGTATTTGCACCTGGTCTGTTTGTTCAATCGGCTGGCGCAAATCGCAATCTCCCCGTGGTGCGGTTTGGTAATATCGCGCGAATGCCGGGAGAGGAGCTGATTGCTCTTGAAACCAAGAGACAGAATAGTTTGATTAGAGCATATCTGGTCGACGCTCATTCGTGGGGAGGTTTAAGCGGTGCGCCGATGTTTTGGCATTTCAAGTACGACATTTCGACGGCCATCGTTGCAGAGCGGGTTCCTGACAAGCCGAAATCACCTCTCGATGTAATAACCCAATCCAATCGGAAAGAGCATGTTGATGTGTTAGCGCGGACCGGTAATCTGACGGGACTCCTCGGAGTAGTATCTGGGCATTACAATATTCTGACTAAATCCACAGACGAAACCATAGCGACCGCGTTAAATGCGGGGATTGTTATCGTCACCCCGGCGGAAAACATTCGAGAGTTGCTAATGAGAGACGACGTATGTGCTGATCGAAAACGTTGCGCTGCTCGATAATAGAGAGCATACACTGCCGCAGCCGACGAGGTGCGGCACGCCATCGGGAAACAAGCGCTGCGTGTAGGAGGCCGCATCGATGGAACGGCGGCGTTTTGAGGGTGGGGGTGTTCGGTGCTAGGGATCGCTGTAGATAACGGGATAGCGGCCGGCGCGAGCGAGGTTGCACATCGGCGCGCACGGCGAACGACGAGGCCGAATTAAGGGCTCGAATTACAATCCGGGAGGGTAGGGCGATGGCGAAGAATATCGCAGAGATAGTGACCGAGTTGGCTGATCGCGAGGCGATCCGCGAGTTGCCGCAGCGCTACTGCGACTGCGTCTGGCAGGGCGACGTCGCAGGGCTGGTCAACCTGTTCGTGGACGATGGCGTATTCACGATCGTCGGCAATAATAAGGAGACTACGAACAAGGGACGCGCCGAATTGGAAAAGACCTACAAGGCGGGACTGACGACGCTGACGCCGCGTCCGTACATCCATAACCACGTGATCGAGCTCAAGGGTAACGGGCGGGCGAGCGGGCGCTGCTACGTCGAAATCCGCGACGCGAGCAACAAGCTGAGCTGGCTCGGGACGGGCTTCTACAACGACGAATACGTCAAGGTCGGCGACGCCTGGAAATTTCAGTCACGGCGGGCGCAGATGGTCCACATGGAGCCGAAAATGGCGGCCGGAACGACCGGCACGCAGGAGAAGTGAGCGATGGCGAAGAGTATCGAGCAGATGGCGGGCGAGCTGGCCGATCGCGAGGCGATTCGCGAGCTGCCGCTCAAGTATTGCGACTGCGTGTGGCGCAACGACATGAGCGGGATTGTCGACTTGTTCGCGGTCGACGGCGAGTTCATCACCAAGGGCCAAAAGCGGGAGCATCGCGCGAGCGGCCGCGAGGGGCTGGCGAAGCTCTACGGCGGAATCACGCAGGGTCCGCTGACGCCGCGTCCCTATATCCATAATCACGTGATCGATCTCGCCGGTAGTGGACGGGCGACGGGCCGCTGCTACGTCGAGTTGCGCAACCTGAAGAAAGATATGGAATGGGTTGGGGCGGGGTGGTACGCGGACGAGTACGTCAAGGTCGGCGAGGAGTGGAAGTTCAAGTCGCGGACGTTCCGGACGGTGTATATGTCGGTGATGCCGGGGCAGTAGGGGTGCGCGTATGTGGATTGACCCTCACCGTGCATCGACGCTTCGCGCCCGATGCTTGCCCTCTCCCTGGTCAGGGAGAGGGACTTTCCGCAGCTGGGCGCGCGTAGGGAAGCTCGGCACAACTCGCTTTGACAGAAGCGCTTCGCGCAGGTCCTTCGACTGCGGCGGAAGCCGCCTTCGCTCAGGATGACAAAAAGGGTTTGATGCTTGAGAAAGTAGCACTATCGTTCTGAGGGAATCTACGGAGAAAGGAATCCGGGATTTTTCGCTGCCCATTCGGGGCAGTGGACGCTGAGTTTACCCTTGAGGCCCCTCAGGGCCGAAGGGCTGAGAATGACACGAGCGGCTTACTGCTAGTGAGAGTGGCTACCTCATTCCGAGAGAGCCGTCGGCAGAAGATAATAGAATCGGCGTGTTCGCTCGGAACTCATTTACACAAAGGTCCTAGTAACCTGAGCCTGGAATTCGGTGACAGACTCAGGAGATCGCTTCGAGAATTTGATCAGCGCGGCTGGTCCAGACGAAGGGGCTTAGGATTAGGCTGCCGAGGATGCAGGCAGTAAATGATACAAGTTAATTGCGGGACACTGTACCAGGAGAGATCGCAATGGAATTTGGCGTCTGCGTCGATACCCACATCAGCAAATGGGACCTTATCCGTTACGTCGAGGAGTTAGGCTATGACCGCGCCTGGATTCCCGATTCGCAAATGATCTGGTCGGACTGCTATGCCGTGATGGCGCTGGCGGCGCAGCATACGAGCCGGATCAAGATCGGCACGGGCGTCGCGATTCCCGGCACCCGGATCGCGCCGGTGACGGCGCACTCGATTGCGACGATTAATCAGATCGCGCCGGGGCGGGTGTTTCTGGGCATCGGCACGGGGCATACCGCGATGCGCGTGATGGGGCAGCATCCGATGCCGATCAAGGAATTCCGCGAATATCTGCGCGTGGTCCGTGCGCTGCTCAACGGCGAGGCGGTCGATTATACATTCAATAATCAGACGCGGGAGATCCAGTTCCTGCATCGCGATCGGCATTTCATCAATCTGGAGACGCCGATTCCGATCTACGTTGCGGCCAACGGCCCCAAGGCGTGCGAATCGGCCGGCGCGTTTGGCGACGGCTGGGTCACCGCCGGCGCCGATGACATCCAGCCCAAGCTCGCGCTGATTGAAGCGGGGGCGAAGAAAGCCGGGCGCAAGCTGCCGCAACCTTTTCTGACGACTACGCTGACCTCGGCGTGCGTGCTGCGCCCGGGCGAAAAGCTCAGCGACGAACGGGTGATTCAGGAGACCGGATCGTGGGTGACCGCGATCCTGCATTTCGCCTACGAAATCTGGAGTGACCTCGGCAAGAAGGACGAGCTGATTCCGCCTTACTTCCGCAATAACTGGGGGCGCTATCTCGAACACGTCGCGAGCTTCAGCCTGCCGCCGGAGAAGCGCTTCCGCCAGATTCACGACGGTCATTGCACCTACATGCAGTCGGGCGAGGAGGTTTTCGTCACGCCGGAAGCGATTCGCGGAGTCTGCCTGGCCGGCACGCCGGAGGAGATTGTGCATCAGGTGAAGCAGATGGAGCGCAATGGCCTGATGGGTGTGAGCCTGTTGCCGCCCGCCGAATATCAGCGCAAAGTTTTTCGCGATTTCGCCGAGTTGGTGATGCCGCTGATGCGCTGAAACCGTGATCCAGCCGCTCAATTCGTGCGATAAACGATTCGTAATTGTGCGGCGTAGCACGAGGCCGTGGCGCCTGCTATCTGATCATCGATGATGGACGCGGGACAGGTCACAATCGCGCTGATCCAGATGAGTTGCGAGCGCGAGCCGCAGCACAATCTGGACAAGGCCGCGGCGCGGATCGAGGAAGCAGCCGCGCGCGGCGCGAATGTCGTCTGCCTGCAAGAGCTTTATCGCTCGCGGTATCCGTGCCAGAGCGAAGAGAACGCCAACTTCGATCTAGCCGAGCCAATTCCGGGGCCGAGCAGCGAAACCCTCGGGCGGGTTGCGGCGGCGCGCCACGTCTCGATTATCGCGCCGATCTTCGAGCGCCGCGCCGCGGGCGTCTATCACAATTCCGCGATTGTGCTTGACGATCAGGGCCGCGTCGCCGGGCATTATCGCAAGATGCACATCCCGGACGATCCGGGATATTACGAAAAGTTTTATTTCACGCCTGGCGATCTTGATTTCACCGCGCATCCAACTAGTGCAGCCAATCTCGGCATACTCATCTGCTGGGATCAATGGTTCCCTGAAGCGGCGCGGCTGACCGCGATGGCCGGGGCGCAGATCCTCTCGTATCCGACCGCGATCGGCTGGACGCCCGAGATGCCCGCGCCGCTGCGCCACAAAATGTATTCGGCGTGGGAGACGATCCAGCGTTCGCACGCGATCGCCAACGGCGTCTTCGTCGCCGCGGTGAATCGCGTCGGCGTGGAAGGCGAATTAACCTTCTGGGGCGGTTCATTCGTCTGCGACCCATTCGGCGAAGTACTCGTCCGGGCCAGTCATACCGATGAGGAAATTCTGATCGTGAGCTGCGACCTGAACGCCATCGAGGAGACGCGCCGCAACTGGCCCTTTCTGCGTGATCGCCGGATCGACGCCTACTCTGATCTGACACGGCGCATGCGCGGCTGAGGCGGCGATGATTCCGCCGGCCGATCGACAGCGCCTCGCCGGCTATCGGATGCCGCCGGAGTGGGCGCCTCACGCGGCGACTTATATTGTCTGGCCGCACAACCGCGATACCTGGCCGGGCAAATTCGAACCAATTCCACCGATCTTTGCGCAGATGGCGGAGGCGATCGCGAGCTTCGAGCCCGTGCGTATCCTGGTTCAGCCGGGAGCAGACGTCGACGAGATCCGCCGGTTCATTCGCGAGGCGGCGGCGCTGTCCGGTCAGCCGAAGCGGAGCGATCGGATCGAACTCGTCGAGATCGCCACCAACGATTCTTGGATCCGCGATCATGGACCAATCTTCGTTAACCGGCGCGATGGCGAACCAGTGGGCGTCGCGCCGCAAATCGCACTCGACTGGCGCTTCAATTCGTGGGGCCAGAAGTACGGCGCCTTCGATCTCGACGACGTTGTGCCGCATCAACTGGGGGAGCGTTACGGGTTCGAAGTGATCGAGCCGGGACTCGTCCTCGAGGGCGGCTCGATCGATGTAAACGGGGCGGGTGCGGTTCTGACCACAGAATCCTGCCTGCTTAATCCCAACCGCAATCCCGATCTGACCCGCGCGGAGATCGAAGACTACTTGCGCGTCTATCTGGGCGTCGAGCAGATCCTCTGGCTCGGCGAGGGCATCGCGGGCGACGACACCGACGGCCATATCGACGACCTCGCACGCTTCACGGCGCCCGATACGATCGTGACGGTCGTCGAGGAGGATCCGGCCGACGCGAATTATGGCGTGTTGCGCGAGAATCTCGCGCGACTGCGGGCGCTGCGCGATGGCGCCGGGCGCCCCTTTGTGATCGAAACCCTGCCGATGCCCGCGGCTTTACATCACGAGGGCGCGCGCCTGCCCGCGTCGTATGCCAATTTCTACATCGTCAACGGCGGCGTGATTATGCCGTCGTTCGAATGTGCCGCGGACGCGATTGCCGCGGCGACTCTCGCGCGGCTGTTTCCGGGCCGCCGTGTCGTCGCGATTCCTTCAATCGATCTCGTTTGGGGTCTCGGCGCGATCCACTGCCTCACCCAACAGCATCCGATGCCCTGATCGGTTCGCGCGACACCCTGCCAATCGTCGCGCAGGATGCTAAGTAATAGCCAGACCATTACCAATCAGGAGAAAACCGATCATGCGCCGTGCGAAGCCCGTCCGTTCCGCCCTGTTCGTCCCCGGTAACCGCGAAGATCGCATCCAGAAGGCGCCGCGCTTTGGCGCTGACGCCCTGATCCTCGATCTTGAGGACGCGGTCGCGCTGCCGGATAAGCCTAAGGCGCGGCCGATTGTGCGCAAGATGATCGAGGAGCTCGGCGGCGCAGGCCAGACCATGATGGTGCGGGTCAACGATTTCGAGACTGGACTGACCTGGGCCGATCTCGACGCGGTGGTCTGCAAGGAACTCTACTGCGTGATGTTGCCCAAGGTCACCGGACCCGAAGACGTCAAGCGCGCCGACACCATCCTTGAATTCTTGGAACGCAAGCACGGCATCGAACTCGGCACCGTCCTGATCTATCCGGTGCTCGAGACCGCGCAAGGGATGCGCCAGGCGTACGAAGTCGGCATCGCTTCGCCGCGCGTCGTGCATATGGGCGGTCTCACCGGCAAGGACGGCGACATCGCCCGCGCGATCGGGTTTCAGTGGACGCCGGAGGGTCACGAAGCCTTCTACTACATCTCGAAGGTGCTGCTCGACGCGCGCGCGGCCAACGTGCCCTATCCGATGGGCGGTCGCGGATGGTGGGACATCCAGGACCTCGACGGATTGCGCAAGGAGGCGATTCTCACGAAAAATTTTGGTCACATGGGGATGCTGCTAATCCATCCGTCACATGTGGCGATCGTCAACGAGGTCTTCACGCCGACCGCGCAGGAAATCGCTCACTGGAAAGAGCTAATCGCGGCGGTCGAGAAGTGCGAAAGCGAAGGCTCTTCGGTCGTGACCTTCAACGGCATGATGGTGGATACTGCTCACCTCAAGGTCGCGCGCGACATGCTCAAATGGGCCTCGGAGCTAGGCGTGGCTTAATTACGTAGAAACATTCGCGAGGCTGCTGCCTCTGGCTTCAGTACGATCGCGGGAGGCCGAGTATATGTTCCGCGACGAAACTTAAGACTAGATTGTTCGCGATTGGCGCCGTGCGATAGAGGCGCGCCTCACGCCATTTGCGCTCGACATGGTATTCCTTGGTTAAGCCGTAGCCGCCAAGGGTGTTCATCGCGGCCTCGCCTGCTTCCCACGCCGCCTCGGTGGCGAGGTACTTGGCCATGTTCGCTTCCGCGCCGCACGGCACTCCGGCGTCGAACTTCGCCGCCGCATTGAGTCGCATAAGGTCCGCCGCCGCGACTGAGACATGCGCTTTGGCGATGGGGAATTGCACGCCCTGATTCATACCGATGGGCCGGTCGAAGACGCGCCGCTGATTTGCATACTTAGTCGCGTAATCGACGAACCAGCGGCCATCGCCGACCGATTCGCTGGCGACCAGGATGCGTTCGGCATTGAGCGAGCTCAGCAGGCAGGAGAACCCCTTACCTTCTTCACCGACCAGCGCCTCGCGCGGGAGAACGAGATTATCGATGAACAACTGGTTGGTGCCATGATTGACCATCGTGGCGATCGGCACCGCTTTGATCGCGCTGCCATTCTCCTTGGTATTAACCAGGAAAATGCTCATGCCGTCGGTTTTCTTTTTTACCTCGTCGAAAGGCGTGGTGCGCGTGAGCAGCAGTAGCATGTCCGAATGCTGATAGCGCGAGGTGAAAATCTTCTGCCCATTGATTACGTAGTTGTCACCCACGCGACGGGCAAACGTCTTGATGCGCGGAGTCTCGGAACCGGCGTCCGGCTCGGTGACGCCGAAGGATTGCAGCCGCAGCTCGCCCGATGCGATCCGCGGCAGATATTGCTGCTTCTGTGCGGCCGAGCCGTGCTTGAGAATCGCGGCCATCGTGTACATCTGGGCGTGGCAGGCGACCGCGTTACCGCCGCTCTTATTCACTTCTTCAAGGATCAGGCCGGCCTCGAGCATTCCCAATCCGGCGCCGCCATACTCCTGCGGGATGAGCGCGGCCAGCCAGCCGGCGTCGCTCATGGTCTTTACGAATTCGTCCGGATAGGCATTGCGCTCGTCGCATGAGCGCCAATACTCATTGCCGAAGCGAGCGCACAATGCGGCCACTGCCTGCCGAATTTCCTTCTGACTATCCGTGAATTCGAATTCCACCTTTACTCCTGCCCTTCTTGGGAATGCCGAGTCGTCGTGATGTCTTAGTCGCGTTTTTGTGACTTTCTTAGCGCCTGCTCGACACCGGGCATCCGCTTGGGGCCGCGACCCTCACCCTTGTCCCAACTCGCGTATTCCTGCACGCGGGTGAGAAAATGATGGGAGTGCGCGTTGCGCACCGCGGTATGGAAGCCCATCTCGTCCTGCGCGTTATTGATCGCGAACTTGAGCATCCGCAGCGTGAAGGCGTCGGTCTCCGCGATCCGCGCGGCAAGCGCCAACGTCTCTTTCTCGAGCTCGGCGCGCGGCGCTACGAGGTTGACCAATCCGGTTCTGAGCCCCTCCTGCGCGTCGATGAAGCGGCTCTGAAAGAGTATCTCTTTGGCCTTGCGCACGCCGACATCCCAGGGCGCGGTGAAGTACTGCGTAATCGAGGGCAGGAACATCGCGTCGTCCGCCGCGACGATCAAATCCATCGCCGAGGCGAACATGTAGCCGCCAAAGATGCAGAAGCCCTGGACTTGCGCGATCGTCGGCTTCGGCAGATTGCGCCAGCGGAGCGTGTTGTCGAGGAAGATCTCCCACGACCGGATATGCCGATTCGCCAGCCCTTTCGTATTGAAGTAGCTATTCGGATTCTCCCGCTCATCCGGGGTGCCGAGGTCGTGGCCGGCGGAAAAATGCTCCCCGGCGCCGGCGAGGATTACTACTTTGACTTCGGCGTCGAACGCGGCTTCTTCAAAAGCGTGATCGAGCTCCTTGAGCAGCACCGTCGACTGTGCATTGCGATAGCGCGGCCGATTGAGCGTGATCCGCCCGATGCGCTCGACCTTTTCATAGAGCAATTGAGTATATGGCATCGTAGTCAATCCCAATGTGCAAGCAGGGGCACCGATTAACTATTGCGCGAAAAAGCCGCCGTCCACCGGCATCGGCAGGCCCGTGACGAACGACGCGTGATCCGAGCAGAGCCACGCGACCGCCTCGCCGATCTCCTCGGGCTCGCCCAGTCGCCGCAGCGGTTCGGCGCGGGCAAAGCCGGCCTCGCCCCTCTTGGTGAGCTGCGCCAGCCGTCCGAGCATCGGCGTGCGGATGGGCCCCGGACATACCGCGTTGACCCGGATGTTGTGTTTGCCGTATTCGAGTGCGGCGGCGCGCGCGAGGCCGGCGACGCCGTGCTTCGAGGCGACATAGGCCGGACCACCGACCGAGCCGACGATGCCAGCCACTGACGACGTATTGACGATCGCGCCGCCGCCGCCCTGCTTGAGCATCTGGGCAATCTCCGCCTTCATGCAGAGCCAAACGCCGGTCAGGTTAATCGCGATGACACGATGCCAGTTTTCCTCGCTGCACTTGTGCGTCAGCGCGGCTTCACCTTCGATTCCCGCGTTGTTGAAGGCGCAGTCGAGCCGCCCATAGGTCTCGACCGCCTTGCCGACCAGTCCTTCGACGTCGCTCCACTTCGCGACGTCAGCCGTGAGACCAAGCGCGTCTCCAGCCGACTGCTTGATTGTCGCGACGGTCTCCTGCACCGCGTCGGCGACGATGTCGGCCAGCACCAAGCGGGCGCCCTCCCGCGCAAAGATTTTCGCTGTCGCGCGGCCGATTCCCGACCCAGCGCCCGTGATCAATGCAACTTTCCCATCCAGAATTCCTGCCATCTTGATTTCTCCAGTTAGCGAATAGGTGCTGTGTGAACGTGCTGCTCAGGCCGATCGTGCTTTGCGGTAGGGCGCGAGCGCTTGGGCCGCGCGTTCCGCCTCGCGCCGGATCAGCAGCAGATCGGTGCCGTACAGCAGGAATTGCGCGCCGGTGTCCACCACGGCTTTGACATTCTCCGGGTGATTGATCGCGCCTGCGATTGCGATCCCGCGCGCTTTGCAGAGTGCATTCACGCGCGCCGTGGCTGCACGCACCTCCGGATGGCCGAACTCGCCAGGCACGCCGAAACTCTGCGCCAGGTCCTGATGTCCTACCAATACGAGATCGATCCCCGGGATGAGTATCTCCTCGGCGTTCGTGACCGCCTCGCGCGTCTCGATCAAAACCGCGAGCAGAGTATTGGCGTTCGCATGCGTGATCGCCGCCCGCGGCTCGACGCTCTCGTATTCGACCCCGGCGTTATTCAGAATAGCCATCCCGCGCCGCCCCTCGGGATAGTATTTCGCATACTCGATGAAGCGCCGGGCTTCCTCGCCGCTGCGCAGATGCGGCGCGATCAGGCTTTGGCAGCCTGAGTCCAGCAGGCGGGTTACGTACTGGTACTGCAAATCAGGAATGCGTACGACCGGAGTGATCGCGGCCGCGTGTGCATGCGCAACCATCTCAGTCACGGTCTCGAGATTGTAGGCCGAATGCTCCATGCAGATGAAAACGAAATCCATCCCGGCCTGCGCCAATGTATGGAGGACACCGCGCGCGCGTGTCTCCCACATGATGGTCCCGAGCGCGATGCCGCCGGCCTTGAGCGTTGCCCGCAGTTTATTTACGCGCATCGCTTTACTTCCAGAGTTGCGAGATCAACTCGGTGTCCAGATAGGCGGTGCCCTCGCGCACTTTGCCGCCCTCGAAGCGCATCACCCAACAATAGGTCTGATGGTAAATCGTGCCGTTCTTGCCAGTGGCGCGTCCTTCCCATTGCAGCGCGACTTTGTCGCCCTCCGCGATGATATCGCGGACCGTCGGTTGGATCGCGCCGCTCAGCTTTTCGCCGAGCGGATGGACGGCGCCCTCCTGGAAAGCGCGCTTGCTCGTATAAGTTCGCGAGACTGGCGTGCTGCCAATCACCGTCCAGTGCACATCGTCGGCGAGCAGGGCGAAGAAACCGCCGCCATCACCGCGACTCCATTTCGCGAAAGCGTCCTGAACCATAGCTTTGTTTTCGACTGCGCCCATAATGCTTCTCCCGGTTTTCGCGATGCATAGCACATCGCGATCGGCACCGCCATGCGAGACCGAACGCATGGCCTGTCACGGGAAGGTGGGGGCGAGACCCGGCAACGCAGGTTTGTAGCTAATTCAAGATAACTAAAGTTGTTAAAAGATAAATTCCCATCCGTTGTAGACTGTAGCTTTTCGGCAATGAGGAAAGGTTTTTGCAGGAATTACGTTGCGAAAGACACTTTGACCGCAGTTTCGCTCGCTCTCGCGCTCGTCAGAGTATAAGGTCGGTAGGCGAGTAAAAACCGAAATCTCACATGGTGCAGACGTTGGGGGGGCGACTGCGATGGCTGCGTCGGACGAAATCTTCACGATAAAGGAACTCTCGGAACACCTGCGCGTTCATCCCACGACGATTTATCGTCTATTGCGGCAAGGGCGTCTGCCCGGCTTTCGCGTCGGCAGTAACTGGCGCTTCAACCGCACTGCGATCGAGCAGTGGGAAATGGCGCAAGTCTCCGGCGGGGCGCCCATCGCCACGCGTGGTCGGCGCAAAGGCGCATGACGCGAAGTCGCAAGCGCTCGTCAGCCGGCTGCGGTGACCGCCGGCTGAACTATCGCGACGGTCGCGTGGCGTTGACAAGCCGCAACCAAACCTAATAGCTAACCGGCAGCGAGATTTTCCGTAGGACTGGCCGATGCCGACCAAATACGTAGACGTTCGTGGCTTCGCAACCTATTACTACTACGTCGGTAAGACGACGCTGCCCGACGTCATTCCTGACTTCTCGCGCGGCCGCGCGCTGATCCTGATTCATGCGGCCGGGTCGAACGCGCATGCGTGGCATCGGCAGTACGATCATCTGGGTGCGGCGCACAGCCCGATCGCGCCGGACCTGCCCGGGCACGGGCGCAGCGCCGGGGTCGAAGGTCTGGGCACCATTGGGGACTACGCGGATTTCGTCGTCGCATTCCTCGACGCGCTCAAGCTCGCGACGGCGGTGATCGTCGGCCGCTCGATGGGCGGTGCGGTCGCGATGGATCTCGCGGCGCGCTATCCGTCGCGGGTGCAGGGGCTGGTTCTGATGGCGACCGCGGCGAAATTTTCCCTCCCCGACGAACTCCGTGAGACCTGGCGCGCGGTCACAATGGGGCGGATGGGGCAGCCGTTCGAGAATGGCGGCTACGCGCCCAAGACGATCGCCGAGCATCCGGAGGTCATCCGCGAGGGCTGGGGCGAGCAGATTCGCACCGATCCGCGAGTGCGCTGGGGCGATATTGTGGCGGCTTCGCAGGTCGATCTGCGCGCGGCGCTCGAGCGCATCGCGGCGCCCACGCTGATCCTCGCCGGCCGCGACGACGCGACGACGCCCCCTGCCGACGCGGAATTTCTCCAACAGCACATCAAGGGCGCGCGCCTTGAAGTAATTGCCGACGCGGCCCACAACCTGACGACCGAGCAACCCGCCGCCGTCAACGCGGCGCTGGAAAAGTTCTTGTCCGCACTAAGCTAGAGGAAGTGGCATGAGTCTGAGTCGCAAGACCGCCGTCGCGGGCGTTTACGAACATCCCAGTCGTTTCGCTCCCGACAAAAGCATGTACCAGATCATGGCGGAGAGTATCCGCGGCGCGCTCGACGACTGCGGGCTGACGATCAAGGACGTCGACGGGCTTTTCTCGGCCGGCATCGGCATGAGTGTGATGGGCATTGTCGGGCTTTGCGATTACCTCAATCTGACGCCGAATTATATGGACGGCACCAACATGGGCGGGTCGTCGTTCGTCGCCCATACCGCTCATGCGGCGGCCGCGATCCACGCCGGGCTGTGCGACGTCGCCGTCATTGTCTATGGCTCGACTGCGGCGTCGTCGCGCTTCGCCGTGGGCACCGGCGGCGGGGCTGGCGGCGATCCCTGTCATCAGTTCGAGTCGCCCTACGGGCCGACGACGGTCGGCGCCTATGCGATGATCGCGCAGCGCCATATGCACGATTATGGCACGACGCCTGAGCAGCTTGCCGAAATCGCCGTCACGATGCGTCATCATGCGTCGCTGAATCCGGCCGCCAAATATCGTGATCCGATCACGGTCGCCGATGTCCTGGCCTCGCGCGTCATCTCGTCGCCCCTGCATCTGCTCGATTGTTGCATGATCAGCGACGGCGGCGGGGCGCTGGTCGTGACCTCGGCCGCGCGCGCGCGGGACCTCAAGAAAAAGCCTGCCTATATTCTCGGCACAGGCGAGACCGCGCGTCACGCGGCGCGTGGCCAGCGCGACTTTCTGGAAATCGCCGCGAATCAATCCGGCCGCCTCGCTTTCGAGCGCGCCGGGATTTCGCAAGCCGATATCGACATGGCGATGATCTACGACTCGTTCACGATCACGGTGCTCGCGACGCTCGAAAATCTGGGCTTCTGCAAGCGCGGCGAGGGCGGCGCTTTCGTGAGCGGCGGACGCCTGCGCTACGACGGCGCATTGCCGATCAACACTGATGGTGGCGGGCTTTCGTCGAACCATCCGGGGATGCGCGGCATCTTCCTTGTCATCGAGGCGGTCAAGCAGTTGCGCGGCGAGTGCGGCCCGCGCCAGGTTAAGGATTGCGCACTCGCCTTATGCCATGGGACCGGCGGCGAACTCGGAACGCGTCACTCCGGCGCGACCCTGATTCTCAGCAATCAGTGAAAGCATCATCGAAGGATTGAGCAAGGCGGATGGCCGACGAAAAAGAGAAAAAGCGTTACGCGAAACCGCTTCCGCATATCGACGAAGAGATGCGGCCGTGGTGGGAAGCCGCCCAGCGTCACGAGTTGTATATCCAGAAGTGCCGCGATTGCGGCGACCTGCGTTTTCATCCGCGCGCCCTCTGCACGGGCTGTTTGTCTTCGCGGGTCGAGTGGCTCAAATGCGGCGGACGTGGCAAAATCTATACCTTCACCGTTACCAACCAGAACGCGAGTTCCGGTTTTCGCGACGCGTTGCCCTATGTGCTGGCCTGGGTTGAACTCGACGAAGGGGTCAAGCTGCTGACTAATATCGTTCAGTGTCCGCCAGCCCAGGTCAAAATCGATATGCCCGTCGAAGCGGTCTTCGAGGACGTCACGCCCGAGGTCACGCTCGTCAAGTTTCGCCCGGTGAATGTCCCGGGGTAGGAGGAGGTCGTCGGCGCTCCCGCGAGCGCGAAAACGCAAACGATGAGAATACAGCACATCGCGCTGGCATTTGCGGCTTGGTATTTGATCGTGCCGCCCTTGGCAGGTACCCAGGGCATCAACACAGATGCGCCGCAGAGCGATTGGTCAAGAGCGGAAGCTTTCCGCACTTGGGGTGATTGCGATAGGGTCCGGCAAGAGCGGATTGATTCCGCCACCCATACGGGCGACGACCAGGCAATACTTTTTGCGGAAAGCTCCAAGTGCGACAATCCGACTCCTGAACCATCAACGCCGCAGTCACAGGCCACCGGCCGCTGAGTTACGGAATACAGCAAGGGAACCTCGCCAACGCTGTCGGTTCGCAGCGAATCAGGCTACAATAAGGGTGCCCGTCGAGGCTGCGCGGAGAGCATCAGCGCCTGCTGACGCTCTCGAAATTGCGCCCGGCGAGGCAGGAAGAAACCTCAATTGAGCACTGTTCTCGATCTCCATAGTCATAGCGAAGCCTCTGAAGACAGTCGCGCGCCGCTCGAAGCCTATCTCAACTGGCTCAAGCTGCGCCGCGCCGAACGCCCGGTTGACGGCATCGTCCTGACCGAGCATCGCCAGTTCGACAAAACCGCGGATTATCGCGCGCTCGAAGACAAATTCGGCGTGATGGTGCTCAAGGCCTCGGAGGTTGAAACCGAGTACGGCCACGTGCTGGTCTTCGGCGTCACCGACGAGATGACCCGGCGCTTTGATTTCGCCGACGTCCGCTTGCCGGCACAGGTGTTGATCGACGAGGTCGCGCGGATGGGTGGTGTCGCCGTGCCGTGTCACCCCGGGCGTCCCAACGTCGGGCTTTGTGAGCATTACACGAAGCGGCCGCCGCTCGAAAATGTAGTCGCCGTCGAGGTTCTCAACGGCGGTTCGCGCAAGGGCGAAGATGAACGCAGCGAGGCCCTGGTGCGGCAATATGGCTATCGTGCGATCGGCGGCTCGGATAGCCATCTGGTGAGCCTCATCGGACTCTGCGCGACGCGCTTCGCCGCCGACGTGCGCTCGATCACAGACCTGGTCCGCGAACTGCGCACTGGCGCCTACGAGCCGGTCGATTTCCGCCCGCGCCGCAAACCCGTCCCGCACGCGGTACCGGTCGCGACGCCGGCCGCCCCAGCGACGCCGGCTGGAACCACCAAACCGGCGCCAGCCGGAAGCGCTGAGGTTAAGTGATGGCAGTCGAGTACGATCCCGCGCTGATCGGGCGGGTGTTCGAAACCACCGACCCGCAGCCCGTCGACGCCGCCACGGTGCGCGCCTTCACCGCGGCGATCGGCGATCAGAATCCGCTGTACAACGATGAAGTGGCTGCGAAGAACGGCCCCTACGGTGGGCTGACGGCGCCGCCCGCCTTCGCGGTGAGTTTCCGCAACGGCCGCCATTTCTTCGAGCACGTCCCGCGCTTCGGACGCCAGGGCTTCGACGCCGGCAAGGATGTCGAATTCGTCGCGCCGATTCGCCCCGGCGACGCCATCACGCTGAGCTCGCACGTCAAAGAAATTTACGAAAAAACCGGACGGAGCGGCTCGATGGTCTTCGTCGTCATCCGTTCGACCCTCACCAACCAACGCAACGAAGTGGTCGCCCATATCGATCATCGCTTCATGAACCGGCCCTGATTATCATGCCTCAAATGCTTTACACGGATGTCGTTATCGGCAGTGAACTCGGCCCCTCCGAGATGCATCTCAGCAAGGACCAGGTGCGCGCCTACGCCCGCGCGATGGGCATGTGGGTGCCGCGCTTCACCGACGACGAAGCCGCGCGCAAAGAGGGGCTACCCGGGATGATCACGCCCGGCAACATGAGCCTCGCCATCCTGAGCAAGCTGGTCACCGACTGGATCGACGCGGGCGACGCCAAGATGATTCGTCTCGGCACGACCTATCGCCAGCCCGTGATTCCCGACCACACCATCTCGCTGCATGGCTTCGTCACGCACAAGAACGACGCCGACCGCACCGTCGAGATTGACGTCTGGCTCGAGAACGAAGAGGCCGAGCGTCTGGTCATCGGCACCGCCACCGTCCAATTCCCGTCGTAGAGTCTCGTGAATCGTGCGCGCCACTAGCGGAGCGCTCCGCGCCACGGTGGCTTTCCGAAATTGGTGCGGCGGCCTTCGGCGATTCGACCGCTTCGCCTCTCAGCCGAAGTGTCAATTGCGCGGTCCTTAGCGGAAGGGCAGGATCGGCAGATCTTCGACGAGCAAGCAATGCAGATCGCCCGAAAACGACTAGCTGCGGAGTCGTCTAAGCGCCACCATTTCTTCCGGGCCGAACTGCAATGCGTCCAGTCGGGGCTCATCCAAGTGGTTGCAGACATATGCGCGAAAGAGATCGAAGACGCGACTGACCGACTTTGGGAAATTGTCCGCGACCTATTGCGGGAAGTCCAGGACTTATCTTCACCCGAAGCGTTCAGGATCCTCAGTGGTCAAATTGATGAGCTTTGGGTTCACTGCTCATACGTTCCGCAGAGTCAGTTTGAAGCGATTTGCCAGCGCGACGGCGTCAGTTCGTCGGTGAAAAACGCGACCCATTTTTACGATCGAAGTGTCGGCGCGCACATGCGACTCCAGTCCCAAGTCGAGGAATTCTGCCGCTCGGCGAGCATCCGCAAACCGACCGATACTGTTCCAAGTAATCACGGCCGCAGTACTAAAGTGTTTCTGAGCCATGCCGCGTCCGACGAACACATGGCATTGCTATTGAAATCGGAGATCGAGCGGCGCGTACCGGGTGTCAAAGTATTCTGTTCAAGTGATCCTGCGGACTTGGCTCCGGGCACCAAATGGTCCCCCGAGATTCAGCAAGCCCTGCAGCACTCGGCTCTCCTCATTTTTGTTGCGTCAGATCGTGGCCTCGCGAGGCCGTGGGTTTGGTTTGAGTGCGGAACATTTTGGTTTACCAAAAAGAGCATAATGCCGCTTTGCCTTGGTGGAGTTCGGAAGAATACCCTCCGCCGACCTCTATCGGAGTTGCAGGCTGTCAATGGCGACGAAGCCAGCGACTTGAAGATGGCTTTTGATGTGGTTGCCTCGATCACGAATTCGATCGTTTCTGACAGCTCTAATCTAGACAGGCTTTCCGAAAAGCTGAAGGAGCTAGATCACGATGCCGCACCGTCGTTCGAGCGAGGCGTCCGGCTGGCTCGGGGTCGAGTGGAAAGAGAGATTTCTCGCGTATGACGGTCCATACGAAAGCTTACAAGAGGTCAGCGACCGCAATTTCGGAAACTTCAATGCAGGAAGCTCTTCACGCAGCGGGTTACAATGTAGCTCTCTACGATAAGAACAACTTCGCAGCAATGACCGATGCCAACCATTTCGTTCAGCTAACCGATAGAAAATCATGGAGATGCCGGATTGTGAGAGGCGCGATGTACCTCGTCGCAACGCCTAGCTAACGGTCCCGCCTTGTCAGCTCGCGATTTCATAAGCGATACTCCCGATCCCCAACTCCAGCCGAAGGATACCGCGCAAGCTGCTCCGCAGAAAGAAGGGCGCGAGCTGGGAGGCTCGCGCCCTCTTAGATCGGAGAAAACGCCTCGAGCCCCTATGCGCTATGAGCGAGTGGGCCGCGTAGCAGTTTGCCGGGTAACGCGCCCGTGTGCTCGTTGTTGCGCAGGAGAACTTGGCCGTTCACCACCGTGGCCATGACGCCCTCGGCCTTCTGCTTGAGACGGCGAGCACCCGCCGGCAGATCGTACGTGAGCTCCGGCAGCATCGGCGTGACGCGCTCGGGATCGAAGACCACGACATCCGCGTTGTAGCCTTCGCGCAAGAGGCCGCGGCCGCCCAGTCCCCAATGATAGGCCGGGACGAAGCTCAACATGCGGACCGCCTGCTCGAGCGTCAGGGCCTGCTTCTCGCGCACCCAGTGGCTCAACACGTGGGTCTGCAGCGACGAATCCATGATCTGTGAAACGTGCGCACCCGAGTCGGAGAAGGTCACTACCGAGCGCGGATGACGCATCATCTCGAGCACATGATCCTGATTCTCGTTGATCAGGGTCTGCAGAAAGAACTGCTTGAGGTGCTTGTCGAGCGCGAGATCGATCAGCACGTCCACCGGATCCTTGCCCGAGGTTTCCGCGATTTCCGCGATCGAGCGATAGGGCGGAGTGGCGCGGTCGAGCGGGAAGAGCCACTTGTAATTGGCGTTGCGCGCTTCCGGGCCGACCGGACGGCCTTCGATCCGTTCGTGGCTGGCAGCCACCAGCTTGGCCCGCGTCGCTGGATCGCGCAGCGCGGCTTCCTGCTCGGCGAGCGGCCGCTTGCGCAACTCGCGCCACAACGGCAGCTTGTCAAACGGCATCGTGGTCTCAAACGAGAGCAGGACGTTGAGCGAGCGGCTATGCACCTGGATGAACATCCGGCCGCCTTCTGCGGCGGTCTCGTCGGCGAGGCGGAAATAGTTGCGCCAGTAATCGGGTGCGCGCCGCGTGCTGAACATGCCGAACGTGACGGGAACCCCGGTATCGACGGCGAGTGACTTGAGCCGCACCAGGTAGTCGTCGAGACGATCGCCCTCGACGCCCGTATCCTCACCGGCGATCTCGAAAATGCCGGCGTTGAGTTCGCCCATCACGCCGACCAGCTCGCGGACCTCGCTCCAGTTGGCGATCCGGCTCGCGACCGGATGGCCGTCGGGGGTCTGATGGTTGCGCGTGCGCGAGGTCGTAAAGCCGACGGCGCCGGCGGTGATCGCACGGCGCATCTCCGTCTTCATCAAGGCCAGGTCTTCCGGTGTCGCTTCCTCTTCGAAAGCCCGCTCGCCCATCACATAAGTCCGCAGCGCCGAGTGGCCCATGTAAGCGGCGTAGTTGATGCCCTTGGGCAGCCTGTCAACGGCGTCAAGATATTCGGCAAAGGTGGTCCACGACCACTTGATGCCCGCCTGCATCGCCTCGGGCGAGATGTCCTCGGCGCGCTCGAGATTGCGCATCACGAGCAGCTTGTCTTTTTCACCGCAGGGGGCGAGCGAGAAGCCGCAGTTGCCCATCACGACCGAGGTGATGCCGTGGAAGCAGGAGCTGGTGCCGATCGGATCCCAGAAGACCTGGGCGTCCATATGGGTGTGCGCGTCGATAAAGCCGGGCGCGACGATCTGGCCGTCGGCGTCGATCACCTCGTGCGCCTGATCGCGAATCCGGCCGATCGCGGCGATCTTCCCGCCCGTCACTCCCACGTCGGCGCGGAAGCGCGGCAGTCCGGAGCCATCGATCACGGTGCCATTGCGAATAATCAGATCATATTGCATCGGGGATTCTCCCTTGGTTGTCGGCCGTGAGGAGGCGCCGCGCGAAGTAGCCCGGTCCGGCACCCATCCACTGGCCGCGATTGTGGGTGTCTATCCATATCTTTTAGTCCGCTAGCCCGACAATCACAACCGCTAACCCGTAGCGCGTTCGACGACGAAAAAAATTGCGAGGAGTATCAGGATCGCGCCGGCGAGCCCTTCCGCCCCATGCTCGTAGCGCTCGCCGAGGCGCGCGCCGAATGCCAGGCCTATCAGGGTGAAAACGGTGGTGGTGATCGAGACGGTTATCATGAGCGGAAAAATTGAAATTCCCGCAGCGGGAAGCGCAATACCCACGGCCAGCGAATCCAGACTGATCGATAGCGCGATCATCAGAAGGCCGCCCCCGGAAGTTGCGTCGAAAGCTGCCTCGCTTGACGCGCGCAGCGCATTTCGCAGCATCAGGAGGCCGACAACTGCGAGGAGGGCAAAGCCGGTGTAGGCGGCGATCGCGCCGAGCCATTGTCCCGCCTGGGCGCCGATCTCGTAGCCGATCAGCTGCATCGCGATTTCGGCGCCGGCAAAAGCCAGGCCCATCCTTACGCCCGCGCGCAGACCTGGCCGCGTCACGCCGACGCCGACGGCGACCGCGAGCACATCGAGGCCGACGGCGAGCGCGACCACGAAAACCTTGCCGAGGGCAATCAGGTTATCGTGGATTTCCAAGCGGCCTTTTTTAGCAGCCGGACTTGTTCAGCGCGAGGCAAGGACTTCGGCGAGATGGCGGACCTGGATCGCGATCCCGCGCCGATGCATCGCGCCGCCAAGCTGCATCAGGCACCCGCAGTCGTTGGCGACGACGGTGTCCGCGCCGCTTTCCTGGAGGCGGACGATCTTGTCTTCGGCCATCGCGGTCGAAATCTCCGGAAATTTGACTGCGAACATCCCGCCGAAGCCGCAGCACTCTTCGGGATTGCGGAACTCTACCAGCTTCAGCCCGGCGACGTTGCCCAGCAGCCGCCGCGGCTCGTCGCCGACGTGCAGCTCGCGCATCAGATGGCACGACGGATGATAAGCGACCGTGTGCTCGAAGCGCGCGCTCACGTACTTGACCTTGAGCACGTTGACCAGGAACTGCGACAACTCAAAAATCCACGGGCGGATCGCCGCAGCCTGCTGGCGCAAGGCCGGCTCGTCATCGAGCAGATCGGCATAGAAGATTTTGAGCATGCTCGCGCAGGAACCCGAGGGCACGACGATCGGCACGCCGGGCGCGCAGTGTTTGAGGAAGCGGCGCGCGAGTTCCAGGGCGTCGTCGCGCATCCCCTCGTTGAAAGGCGCCTGACCGCAGCACAAGACGCGGCGCAGGGGGCGGACCTTGAGCTTCTGCTGCTCCAGCACCTTTACGCAGGCCTCGACGGCGTTGGGAAAAAACTGCTCGGCAAGGCAGGTGGCGAAGAACTGTACTTCGGTCATGTCGTCCGGCGCCCGGCCATTCAGGCGATCACCGCGGCGAAGAGCTGTTTGGGGCCGTGGACGCCGATCACGATCATCTTCTCGATATCGGCGGTGCGGCTCGGTCCGGTGATTAGCGCGACACGATGGGTCGCGAAATTTTTCGGCCCGACCGCGGCGACGACTTCGGCGAGGTTCGGCCGAACGCGATCGGCGGCGACGAAGATGAAATTGATCGGCGGCAGAATCGTCAGCGAGCTTGGCCGCTCCGGCGTTGCGATGACACAGAAGGTTCCGGTCGCCGCGATCGCATAGTCAGCCTCGACGATACCGAGATCGCATCCGGCGATACGCTCGCGCAGCGCGGCGCGGTCGCCGTCCGTCACCCGGTGCGTACGGATTAGCTCGATCCCCTTGCGCGCCAGCGGCTTCACCAGCATCTCGACGTCGCACGCGACGCCCCCACCGAGCGCCGCACTGCGAATTTTTTCACTTTTTTCAGCGGCCGCAAGTTCCAGCAGTCGATCACGCGCGGCGGCGAGTGAGATCAAGCCAAAGAAGCGTCCGCCGACGAGTTCGACTTCGCGACCGAATTGCGCAGCAAGTTCGGCGCGGCGGGCAGCCGCTGAGAGGGGCCGCGCGGCTTCGCCTGCGACGTCGTGGACCGGCGCCGGCCCGCGCTTGCGCTCCAGCGCGCCGCGCACGTCGGCGATGATTTTGTGAAAGGCACTCACCACATCAGCGTGGCAATCCTACCTTCTGGAACGCGGCGCGCGAAAGTCGCGCGCGCGCGTCCAATGGCGGAACGCGCCGGGCATCCGCCGCAGATAACCGTCGTGGCTGAAGGGGCGCGCGGCTATAGCAGCAAGCCGGGTCAAGAGGCGCATCTGCCACGGATGGCGTGCGAGGCGCGCGAAGCGATGGACTGCGCGGCGGGTTCCCCGTACAGAGCGGGGAAACTTGACCAGCGGCGCGTCGTCGCCACGTCCCACGATTGCGGTGCGCACGTCGCCGATTCCTTTGCTCGCTGCGGCGCGCGGCACGCCTCCGCTAGCTTTCCAGCGCAGATGCAGCAGGATGCGCGGGATATCGATCTTCACCGGACAGATGTCGCGGCAGGCGCCGCACAGGGTCGAGGCGAAAGGCAGATGCGCCGCGGCGGAGCCGAACAGGTTCGGACTCACGATCGACCCGATCGGGCCCGAATAGGGCACGCCGTAAGCGTGGCCGCCGATCCGTCGATAAACCGGGCAGACATTGAGACAAGCGCCGCAACGCAGACAGTAAAGCGCTTCGCGCAGGACGGGATCGGCGAGCATCCGCGTGCGCCCGTTATCCAGCATCACGACGTGAACCTCGCGCGGTCCGTCGAGCTCGCCGTCGCCGCGCGGTCCATTGATGAAATTGGTATAGCAGGTAAGCTTCTGGCCGGTCGCGGTGCGTGCAAGGATCTCGAGGAAGTGGCTCAAATCCTCGAGTTTCGGAATGACCTTTTCGAGACCCATCACGGCGACGAGCGTATCGGGCAGAGTGCTGGAGAAACGGCCGTTACCTTCATTCTCGACCAGCACCAGAGTGCCGGTTTCCGCGATCGCGAAATTGACGCCGGTGACGCCCATCTCGGCGCTGAGAAAGATCGAGCGCAGCCGTTCGCGCGCCGCCGCCGTCAGCTTTTCGGGCTCCGGCGTGTAAGGAATTCCGAGCTTCTCGGCGAACAGCCGGCCGATGTCCTCGCGCGCGAGATGGATCGCCGGCGTGATGATATGCGACGGAGCTTCGTTACGGAGCTGGACGATATACTCGCCGAGGTCGGTCTCGACCGGCTCGATCCCGGCTGCGGCGAGCGCGGGGTTGAGCGCGATCTCCTCGGTGGTCATCGACTTGCCCTTGACCACGCGTTTGGCGCCGGCGCGCTGGGCCACCCCGACGATATAGTCGCGAGCTTCCGCAGCGTCGGCGGCGACGAAGACCTTGCAACCGTTGGCTTCGAGACGATCTTTCAGCTCGACCAGCAACTCGTCGAGACGGCCGATCGCGTCTTCTTTAATTCGGCGTGCGGTCTCGCGTTCCTGCTCGAAGGACGGAAATTCCGCGCGCTGTTCTGCGACATGCTGGAGATGGCGTCCGGTGGCGTTCTCGAGCTTACGGCGCAATTCGACGTCGGCCACGGCGGCGCGGCTGGCGGCAAAGAAATCGTGCGATGAGGTCTCGGGCATTTGAATCTCCGGCGTGTCACGCTACGGAGCATCATATTGAGTTGAGGGCGCGCATAGAACGCGCGCCGAAGCGCACGATTCGCGTAAATTTTAAGGCGATTATCCCGATTCCGCCCACGGACTGATAACACCAATTCCGCAATCGGAGAAGTCCGCGAGGTTCCGCGTTGCGACAGTTGCCCGACACGAGCGCGCGATAGCGGCGATCGCTGCATCGAACTCGTTAATGGGACGGCCCAGCCCGCGCCGATGCGCCGCAATCCCGGCGAAGGCTCTCGCCGCCGCTCCATCAAAGGGTAGAATCCGCTCGGCGAAATCTTCATCGAATATCGCCGTCACTGCCCGTTCCAAGCGGACCCGGCGATGGCTCGCCGGTAACAGGGCCAGACCGTAAAAAATCTCGGCTTTGCAGAGGGTCGTAGTAAAGAGATCGGTCGAAGGTTGGGCCCGCATCCAACGACTTACCGAAGCCGCCGGGCTGGGACGCAAAGTCTCCGAAAGTACATTCGTGTCGAGTATGATCATTCTTCGAAGGGCGGCGGTTCACGCATGGGGCCGCGCTCGGGAATCTGCAATTCCACCCCTCCCGTGGGCGAAATTCGCCGGCGGATGGCTTCAAACAGATCCGCCGAGCTGGGTTTGGCCGCCAGCGTAGTGCGCAGGATGTGACGCACCTCCTCCTCCATCGATCGTCCGTGCCGGGCGGCGCGCAGGCGGAGCTTACTCTTTACGCTGTCTTCCAGATTGCGAATGGTGATACTGGACATCGGGCTGTTCGCTCCGCAATCATTGATATCAAAGCAATCATTGATTGACAATCACCAGGGCGGGCCGGCAATGCCGCCAGCCTAAAGCAATCCTGGAAGCGAAAGCGGCATGAAGCCGCGCGGCTCAGTGATCTGAGAGCGCGCCCGTCTCGGGCATCGCGAGGGTAGATCGCGATGAAGGGACCGACGCCGGTTTGGACGTCGGCCATGAAGAAATTGAACCAGTCGAGGCCGTGCAGGCTGCGCGCCGACGGCTGCGGCGAGTCTTTCGCGATCGCCGCCGCTGACGAAAGATCGGAGCGATTCATGGTGAAACGAGCGCGCACATTGCGGCCGGGCTATGCGCCCGTGGCGCAGCAATCAGGAACGCCGAACGACTGCTAGTTCAGGCCCTAGTTCATGCGGGAGACCTGGCGCATCAGGCGCACGATCGCTTCGCGCGCGGCCTCGGCACCCGGATGCTCGGGGGCCTGAGCGAGAAAGCCGCGGAAATCGGCGAGTGCCGGGCCAAAGCATTCGAGCCGCTCGTAGAGCGCGCCACGCTCGAGGACTTCCTCGGCCGCGCGCGGGTCGAGCATCAGGATGCGATCGAGCACGCTCAACGAGCGCGTCCAGTCCGACGCGCTGGCGTAGATATTCTTGAGATTACGCAACATCCGCGTGAGGACTTCACGCGCGCCGACCGCCTTGAGCATCGCGGGATTCACCTCGACCGGCTGGCCATAGATTTGCGTGAGGCGCGCGCGGATCTCTTCGAGATCGAGGATGGCGCCGCCGTTGAAGGGATCGATAATCAACTCGCCGCGATCGTCGACAGCCTTGACCAGGAAGTGCGCCGGAAACGAGACGCCGAAGAGGTTCAGGCCGAGGCGGCGGCCGACCTCGATGTAGACCACGGCGAGCGTTATCGGGATGCCGAGGCGGCGTTCGAGGACGTCGTTGAGAAAGGAGTTGCGCGGATCGGCGAAGGCCTCGCGGTTGCCGTCGAAGCCTTTGCGCGTGAAGAGAAACTCGGAGAGCGCCTGGATTTTCGCGATCGTGTTGGGGCCGGCGCGGACCAGCGGCTCGGCCTCGCGGGCCAACTCGGCAAAGCGTTCGAGGTAATTCTCGATATCGAGGGCCGGGTACTCTTCCTTGGCGATCAGCAAGGCGCCGCGCGCCAGGGGAATCGGCTCGCGGGCCGCCAGTTTCGAGAATTCGTCGCGCGCTTCGCTCATCTTAATGCCGTGCCGTCGTGAATCTATTCGTCGTGATTTATTCAAGAATTATTAGATTACGCGGAGCCGCTCAAGGCAAAACCTCGGCGAGCGCTTGCATGATCGCGAGCTGCACCGCAGGACTCTGCTCGCGCACCCGCGCGCGATCGAGTTCGCGGCGCGCGGCGCGATCACTAAATTGGCCCAGCGCCCAGGCGGCATGTTCGCGGACGAGCACCTCGGGCTCATTGCCGAGACTGCGGCCGAGGATCGGGATCGCGGCGGGATTGCCGCTATTGCCGAGCGCGATCGCGGCGTTGCGCAGCAGACCGCGACGTTTGGCGCGCCGAAGTGCGCTGCGGCCGTAGCGTCGGCGAAAGCCCTCGTCGTCGAGCGCCATCAGCTCGCCTAACCCGGGCATCAGCGCGTCGCTGACCACGGCGGCCTTGGCGGCGTCGCCATTCCACGGACAGACCGCCTGACAGATGTCGCAGCCGAAGATCCAGTTGCCGAGCTTGGGCCGTAATTCGACGGGAATCGGCCCGCGATGCTCGATCGTCAGGTAGGAGATGCACAGCCGCGGTTCAAGGAGATAGCCGTCGGCGAGGGCGGCGGTCGGACAAAAATCGAGACATTGGCGACACGTTCCGCAATGGTCGCGATAGGGTTCGCCCGCCGATTCGAATTCGAGATCGGTGAAGATCTCGGCAATAAAGAAGTAGGAACCGACGTAGCGATTGATGAGATTGGTGTTGCGCCCGAACCATCCGAGGCGCGCTGCGGCCGCCCATTCGCGCTCGAAGACCGGGCCGGTATCGACGTAAACCCGCGCGACGGCTTCGGGACGGAGGGCGCGCATCTGTTCGACGACCATGCGCGCGCGTTCGATTACGACATCGTGATAATCCTCGCCGAGCGCGTAGGCGGCGATACGTCCGCGCAACTCCGCGCGCCAGTCGCAAGAGGGCGGGGCCGGCGCCGCGTAAGGAAAGGCGAGACTGATGACGGAGCGCAGCCGCGGATCGAGGCGGCGCGGATCAAAGCGCCGTTCCGGCTCGCGCGCCAGCCACGCCATCTCGGCCGGGCGGCCTTCGTCAATCCAGGTGCGGAAAAAGCCCTCGCGATGATCGAGCCGACGGAGCGGCGCGAAGCCAGCGAGCACGAAGCCGGCCGCATTCGCGGCTGCGGTAATCTCGCGCTCGAGCGCCTTCATCGTCTAGATGCGCCTTACAGGCGCCGGCGATGCGGTTTGCCGCCGCGGTTTACTGCTTCGAGAGTCGCTTGCGATCGTCGTCGTCAGCGGCGCCATAAAGGCGCGGGCATTTCTCCGCCAGCCAGCGCTTGCTGACCGCGTCTTCGAGCGCGCGGCCGTCGCCGTCGACCGCCCAGGTGCCGACATGGAGAATCGTGAAATTACAGAAGCGGCGGCCGCAAAAGCGGCACGCAAATGCGAGCCTGGACCCGCGTGCGGCGGACCAGTCGAGCATCTTCACCTTGAAGTCATGCGTATCCCAAGGCTTTCGTTCCAGTCCCTGCATCGTCGATCGTCCTCCCCAATTTCTCCAACCAAGTCCCCAACGACTCCAAACAGGCTCGATCCGTCGGATTAACGCGCGGCCCCGCTGTTTCGTGCGCGGCCATTTTTCTGGGAGGGATCGGGCTCGAGCGTGATCCGTTGTCCCTTGAGCTCCGAATTGCTCAGCAGACTAAAAGCGACGGCGACGTCGGCGAGCTCGGCCATCTCGACAAAGCCGAAGCCGCGACAGCGTCCCGAAGTTTTATCGCTGATCGCGAGCGCGCCGACCACTTCGCCCGCGCGCGAGAAATGCGATACCAGATCGTTGCTGGTAACCGAACTGGCAAGGTTGCCGACATAGATTTTCACATTTTACCAACTTTCATTTGTTTCAGACCGACTTTGATACCTCGTGCCGGCGGGCATCTTGCACGAGAGCATCTAAAGGCGAGGTGCTTCCAGCTTATGCCCGCGGGTTGGCAAAAGATATGGGCCCGCCAGAATCTGCGATGCCGCGTGCGCCATCGCGTACTCCGGCGCCTGCGGCATTTCCCGCTATCATCGGCGATCAAAAACAGTTATGGTTGTCCCGTAACGCTTGGTTCGTTCCCTTCACCCAGCCCGGGAATAGGCCCGGGTTCTCTGTTCGGAGCTCCCCAGCCTAACTTTCGGAGGGCAAGGAATGCCCAGCAAATTATATGTAGGCAATCTGGCCTACGCAGTTACTAACAGCGACCTGGAAGAGCTATTCTCACAAGTCGGCCAGGTCCAAAGCGCCGCCGTGATCACGGACAAATACTCAGGCCAATCGAAGGGTTTCGGCTTTGTCGAGATGGCGACCTCGGAGGAGGCGAGTAAGGCGATTCAGCAGTTCAACGATACCGAGCTCAAGGGCAGAAATATCAAGGTGAACGAGGCCAAGCCGCGTGAGTCGAGCTTTGGCGGAGGGGGTGGCGGCGGGGGCCGCGGACGCAGTGGCGGCGGAGGTGGTGGTGGCGGCGGGGGCCGCGACCGCTGGTAATGCGCTAGCGGAGCGCGGGCTGCCGCGCGAAACGAGCAGGCGAGTCTGCGAGCTGCGCAAGATTTTAGCTAGGGATCGATATGAAAACGGCGGGCCACGGCCCGCCGTTTTCTTTTCTGCTAATAAATTTATTCGTTCCATCGATGCTGCTTGCTGCGAGCCGCCCTTAGGTGTAACCAGTCATCTGTTGAGTGACGTTCACAGATTATCGTGTTAGGGGGCTTCTCAGGGGAATCGTTAGGATACCAGGGACATGGATCCGTGCTGTCGGCACTTCGACGCGAGGGTGTCCGCGCGCGACTATCGGCGCGATGCTCGCGCTGAGTGTCGCGATGCTCGTCTGCCCGCCCGCAGCCTCGCCGCTAGTGAGTCTGTACTGTACTCGTTCCAAGGCGGCAAGGACGGGAGCTTTCCCGGCGGAAACATCGTCATGAACGAGAGCGGTGTGCTTTACGGCGCGACTGCACAAGGCGGTGGTACAGGCTGTGTGAGCCGGTTCACCACCGGCTCCGGTTGTGGCACGGTGTTTTCACTGACGCCACCGGCGATGTCAGGCGGCGTTTGGAATGAAACCGTCATCCATGCCTTTCCCTTTTCCCATGGCGGGGATGGTCCTCAAGGTGTCGTGTTCGGCCCAAACGGCAGTTTACTTGGTACGACCTCCGGCGGCACTTTGGAACAGATGGGGCAGGGCACGATTTTCAAACTCACGCCGCCGTCAACTTCCGGCGGGATCTGGAACTCGTCCGTCCAGCATTCCTTTCCTTCTTTCGCCGGCGATGGAACGTTTCCTGAAGCCGGCCCGCTAGCCTCCAAAAGCGGGTTTTACGGCACTACCAAGCGCGGAGGCGCTTATGGTGCGGGCACGGTGTTTCAGCTAGCGCCGCCGAGTACTCTGGGCGGGACATGGATCGAAAGCGTCCTGTATTCCTTTACGGACGGCAGCGACGGCGGATTTCCATTGAGCGGTCTTATCGCAGGTAACGACGGCACGATCTACGGCACGGCCATTGACGGAGGGCAAGTTCTCGCCGGCCAAGAGACTTGTGGCACGGCTTTCGCCCTAACGCCGCCGACAGTCGTAGGCGGGATCTGGATCGAGACCACCATATTTGCTTTTAATTTTACCGATGGCTGCTCTCCAACCAGCCCCTTGGTGTTAGTTCGTCATGGGCTGCGCCCACCCTGATGGATGAAACCTGCTAAGGAAGGGACACCGCGCTGTCGGCACCGAGGTCGTTTTTTTCCTGGTGCTCGCAGCCCGAGTGTTAGTTTGACCTGAGGCCCTGCGAGCAC
>Ga0209167_10000101_pt1 | contig 88521 bp, 81 predicted proteins | sample Coa_R1_9_FD_187154 | JGI IMG/M metagenome (GOLD analysis project Ga0209167, IMG submission 187154) | Surface soil microbial communities from Centralia Pennsylvania, which are recovering from an underground coalmine fire - Coalmine... | ecosystem: Environmental > Terrestrial > Soil >... | reverse complement strand
GAGCATGCGGCTGCGTTTCCTGCGCAAGAAAATGCGCAAGATCGCGCTGCATAACGAGACGCTGGTCGATCGCAATTGGGAATTGAAGGAAGCCGAGGAGCGCGTCCGCAGCCTGTTCGAATCGCAAGGCGATCTGATCGTGCTGCGCGATGCCAAAGGCTTGATCACCTTCGTCAACGACGCCTATTGCGAGCTCACCCAAAAGCCGCGTAGCGCGCTGATCGGCAGCCAGTTTCAGTTCAGCGTGCTCGAGCAGGGCGACAGCGCGCTCGAGCCGAACGGCACGCGGGTTCACGACCAGAAAATCGAAACCGCGCTCGGACCGCGGTGGATCGCATGGCGCGAGGGACTGGTCCGCTTCGATGCGGGCGCGCCCGCCGAAATGCAATGCGTCGGCCGCGACGTCACCGACCGCACCGAGACCGAGCGCGCGCTCGCCGAGGCGCGCGACCAGGCCGATGCCGCCAATCGCGCCAAGTCGCGTTTCCTGGCGATGGCAAGCCACGAAATCCGCACCCCCCTGAACGGCATCCTCGGCATGAGCTCTCTTCTGCTCGATACGCCGCTGACCCCGGAGCAGATGACCTACGCCAAGGCGGTGAAGACGTCCGGCGACGCGCTGCTCGCCTTGATCGAGGAGCTATTGGATTATTCCAAGGTCGAGGCCGGCAAGATCGACCTCGAATCGCGCCCGTTCGCGCTCGCCGCGCTGATCGAGGACATCACCGAGCTGCTCGCGCCGCGGGCGCAGGCGCGCAAGCTCGAGATCGCGGCCTATGTCGACGAGCGCCTGCCGGCGCAAGTGATCGGCGATGCCGCGCGGCTGCGCCAGGTGTTATTGAATCTAGCCGGCAATGCGATCAAATTCACCGCGACCGGCGGCGTGGCGCTGATCGTCGAGCCCGGCATCTGGCCCAATGAAATCAGCTTCCTGGTGCGCGACACCGGCATCGGCATTGCGCCGGAAGCCCAGGCGCGGATTTTCCGCGAATTCGAGCAGGCCGACGAGAAGATTGCCCGTAGCTATGGCGGCACCGGCCTCGGCTTGAGCATCTCGGAGCGCATCGTCAAACGAATGGGCGGCCGCATCACGCTGCAAAGTAAACTCGGCGTCGGCTCGACCTTCGAGGCGGCCATTCCGCTTGCGGCCGCCGGCCAAGGCGCAGGGCCGCCCTTCGCCGCACCGGAGCTTGCCGGCCAGTCGATCATGCTGGTCGCGCCGGAGAGCATCGAGGCCTCCCTGATCGCGCGGCGGCTTCATCGCTGGGGCGGCCAGACCTGCGTGGTCGCGGATGCCGAAGTGGCGCGCGCGCTCTTGCCGGAACGCAATTGGCTCGCGATTCTGCTCGACCATGCGCTGGGCGCGGAAGAAGTTGAAGCGCTGGCGTCGGCCGCGCGATCCTGGGCTACGCAACGGATCGTCATGTTCACGCCGGCGACGCGGCACGAGCTTGCCTCGTCATCGCACCTGACCGGCTATCTGATCAAACCATTGCGCGCGGCTTCGCTCGCCGCCCGCCTCTCGACGGCGCCGGAAGTCGCAGCACCGGAGCTTGCAGGCGATACCTTGCTCGACCAGCCGGAGTCGATCGAAGCCACGCCGGCCGCAGCCACGCGCGGCCTTTCGGTGCTAGTGGCCGAAGACAACGAGATCAATGCACTCCTGATGCGTTCGCTGCTGAGCAGGCTCGGGCATCAGGCCGTGATCGCCACCAGTGGCGAAGAGGCGCTGGAATCATGGCTGTCAGCGAACTCCGCCGGCACGCCCTATGATCTGGTGCTGATGGATATCCAGATGCCGGGGCTCGACGGCATCGAAACCACCAAGCGCATCCGCGTCCGCGAGGCCGCGCTAGGCGGCCGCAAGACCCAAATCCTTGCGTTGACGGCCAATACGCTGGTGGAGGATCGCTACGCCTGCTTCGAGGCGGGCATGGATGGTTTTCTGATCAAGCCGCTCGATCGGGAAAAACTCGGCGACGCGCTTGCGGGCCTTGCCGCCGCGCGGCATGTGGCCGCCTGAGACAAAGGCGAGCGCATTCACTTCCGCTTGTCTTGACGGCTCACCCCGATTCGCCTGAGCATGGGCAGCAACGAAAGTCCGGCATTGCGTGCTCACGCCGAGCTCCCGCGTCCGCGGCAACGACCGCCCTAGATGTTTGATGAAAAAACTACAGCCGCCGCAGCGCCACGGTCTCGACCACATGGTCGGCGCCCTTTTTCAGGATCAGCGTCGCGCGCGGCCGTGTCGGCAGAATGTTGTCCTCGAGATTGGCGAGGTTGGTGCGTTCCCAGATCGCGAGTGCGGTGGCGGTCGCCTCCTCGTCGGAAAGCAGCGCATAGCGGTGAAAGTAGGATCGCGGATCATGGAACGCCGTGTCGCGAAGGGTCAGGAAGCGCGTGACATACCAGTCGCGCAATACCTGTTCCTCGGCGTCGAGATAGACGGAGAAGTCGAAGAAGTCCGAAACCACCGCCACGGCCTTGCCGTCGCGCGGCAGCCGGCCGGTCTGCAGGACATTGACGCCCTCGACGATCAGAATGTCGGGCCTGTCGATCTCGATCCACTGGTTTGGGACGATATCGTAGGTCAGATGCGAATAGACCGGTGCCCGCACCGGCCGCCGCCCGGCCTTGATGTCGCTGAGGAACGCCAGCAGCATCGGCAGATCATAGCTTTCGGGAAAGCCCTTCTTCTGCAACAGGCCTTGCCGCTCCAGCACCGCATTGGGAAACAGAAACCCGTCGGTCGTCACCAGATCGACCCTCGGCCGCGGCGACCAGCGCGCCAGCAGCGCCTGCAGCACGCGCGCGGTGGTCGACTTGCCCACCGCGACCGATCCGGCGACGCCGATGATGTAGGGCACCTTGCGGTCGCGGATGCCGAGGAACTGGCGCTGCGCCTGATAGAGCCGGTGGGTCGCATCGACGTAGATCGACAGCAGCCGAGAGAGCGGCAGGAAGATGTCCTCAACCTCCCTGATGTCGAGGCGATCGTGCATCGAACGCAGCCGCTCGAACTCGCCGGGCTCCAGCGTCATCGGCGTGTCGTCGCGCAGGCGCGCCCACTGCTCCCGCGAGAAAATCCGGTAGGGATTGTATTGTTGTTCCGGTGCCCTAATATCCATGACGCCGCCTTGTTGTCTCTCACCTGGCTCCGACGCCGCTTACTCGCGCTTGCGCGCCGCCTTTTCCTCAAGTCCAGACATGCTGGTACGCTGCGCCAATTTTGCCTCGACTTCCTCAAGCTTCACGCCGCGCGACTTCAAAAGCACCAGCAAGTGAAACAGCACGTCGGCGCTTTCGGCGATGAGATCGTCGCGGTCATTCCTAATCCCGGCGATGACGGTCTCCACCGCCTCCTCGCCGAACTTCTTGGCGCAATGCTCCGGCCCCTTGTCCAGGAGTTTGCGGGTATAGGATGCCTCTCCGCCCGACGCCGCACGGGCATCGATAATCGTGACGAGGTCATGGAGCGTGAAACGCGACATCGGATCTCAACTCAATACACAGGTCTGACGGAGGGCCGCCGCCCCCTCAAGGGATTTAGCACTTCTGTCCCAAAGAGTCGTCACGGATCGAGCCGCATCGGCAGCCCGGCGCGGACCATGTGGTCCTTGGCTTCACGTATGGTAAATTCGCCGAAATGAAAGATCGAGGCCGCCAGCACCGCGGTCGCGTGCCCCTCGCGGATGCCTTCCACCAGATGGTCGAGATTGCCGACGCCGCCGGAAGCGATTACCGGGACGACGACACTGTCGGCGATCGCCCGGGTCAGCGGCAGGTCAAAACCCTGCCGCGTGCCGTCCCGGTCCATCGAGGTCAGCAGGATTTCGCCGGCGCCGAGCGAGACCACCTCCTGGGCATATTCGATGGCGTCGATCCCGGTGGAATTGCGCCCGCCATGGGTGAAGATCTCCCAGCGGTCCGAGCCGCCGCCACGCTTCACCCGCTTGGCATCGATCGCGACCACGATGCATTGCTCGCCGAACTTTTCCGCAGCCTCCTTGACGAATTCCCGGCGGCTGACGGCGGCCGAATTGATCGAGACCTTGTCCGCGCCGGATCGCAGCAGGGTCTTGATGTCCTCGATCGTGCGCACCCCGCCGCCGACCGTCAGCGGCATGAAGCAGGCTTCCGCGGTGCGCCGGACCACGTCCAGCATGATGCCGCGATTTTCGTGGGTGGCGGTAATGTCGAGAAAGCAGAGTTCGTCGGCGCCGGCGGCGTCGTAAGCGATCGCGGCTTCCACGGGATCGCCGGCGTCGCGCAGATCGACGAAGTTGACGCCCTTGACCACCCGGCCGTCTTTGACGTCAAGACAGGGGATCACCCGGACTTTGAACATCTGACTGCTCCTAGATCACTTTTTGCGCATGATCGTGCCGGAAAACCGGTTCCCACTTTTCCGCATCATGCGCTAGGCCGCAGCCCGCGCGCGGCGGATCAGCGACAGCGCGGCGGCGGGATCGAGACGGCCATCATAGAGCGCGCGGCCAACGATCGCACCGGCAAGTTTCTTGGCGCGCGGCGAAAGCAGCGCCTTTACATCGTCGATCGAAGCAAGGCCGCCGGACGCAATGACGGGGATCGAAATGCGTTCGGCCAGCGCAATGGTGGCGTCGAGATTGAGACCCTTCAGCAGGCCGTCGCGCATAATGTCGGTAAAGATGATCGCGGCGACCCCGGCGTCCTCGAACCGCCTTGCGATCTCAAGCGCGGTCACCTCCGAAGTCGCGGCCCAACCTTCGACGGCGACCTTGCCGTCGCGCGCGTCGAGCCCCACCGCGACGCGGCCAGGAAAATTCTTCGCCGCGCTCTTCACCAGGTCCGGATCGCGCACCGCCGCCGTGCCGATGATCGCGCGCGCGACGCCTTTGGCGAGCCAGGCCTCGACCGTTTTCAAATCACGGATGCCGCCGCCGAGCTGCACCGGCATGGTGACGGCGGCCAACATCGCCTCGACCGCATGAGCATTCATCGGTTTGCCGGCGAAGGCGCCGTCAAGATCGACGACATGCAGATATTCGAACCCCTGCGCGGCAAAGCTCGCCGCCTGTGCCGCGGGATCGAGGTTGAAAACGGTTGCGCGCGCCATGTCGCCCTGCTCGAGGCGCACGCATTGGCCGTTTTTCAGGTCAATGGCGGGAAAGAGAATCACGGCTTCCACTTCAAGAAGTTCGAAATCAGAGCGAGCCCGAAGCGCTGGCTCTTCTCGGGGTGAAACTGCGTGCCGATCGTGGTGTCGCGGCCGACGATCGCCGTCACCGGCCCGCCGTAATCGGCGCGCGCCAGTACATCCGCCTCATTGGTCGCATTGAGATGATAAGAGTGCACGAAATAAGCATGGCGACCGTTCGGACCCAACGCCAAACGCTCCAGCACCGGGTGCTCCCCGGCCAGATCAAGCGTATTCCAGCCCATATGCGGGATTTTCAGATTGGCCTCCCGCGGCGAAACCTTTTCGACGTCACCGGCGATCCAGTTTAGTCCCTCGGTCGTGACGTGCTCCTTGCCGCGCGTCGCCATCAGCTGCATGCCGACGCAAATGCCGAAGAACGGCCGCGCCTTGTGCCGCACGGCCTCCGTCATCGCCTCGATCATGCCGTCAAGCGCATCCAGCCCGCGGCGGCAATCGGCGAAGGCGCCGACCCCGGGCAGCACGATGCGATCGGCCCGATACACGGTATCGGGATCGCGGGTGACGACGATCCTCTCCGGAACTTCCATGCTGCGGCTTGCGCGCTCGAATGCCTTGGCGGCGGAGTGCAGATTGCCGGAGCCGTAATCGATGATGGCAACGCTCAACGCGATGCTCCCGGCTCCGGAAATAATCCGATGATTTCGTCGCGAGGCAGCGGCGGCGGCCGCGAGAATGCCTGACCCGGGACATCCCGCGTCGGCGGCGGACCGCCGCGATCGACCGCCGGTTGATCGTTGGTCAGCCCGCGTTGTTTGGCGGTCCAGCGATCGAAGAAACGCCGCTCGGCCGCCTCCTCGTCATCGGCGACCACGATGTCGAGCTGATGCCAGTTGCCTCGCGACAAGGTCCAGCGCTCGAGGCTGGCGGCTTCAAACCCCAGCAGCAATGCGAGCAGGCCGTCCACCAGAAAGACCGTCGTCACGCCAACGCCGAGACGAATCATCGCGACATCGGCCACGACGATAAGCACGATCAAGCTGATCAACGCCCGCCACAGGCCATGCCAGGCGAGCCACACCACACCGAGAAGTGCGGCCCAGACATGGAAGCCGTCACGAACGAAGGTGAACCGATCGGTCATGCGGAAATCCGCGTTGTTGATCACCGGAGCATGAACTGTATAGACCGGCATGATAAATCTCCGCCGCGAAGCAAAATCAGCCGCCGAGCCGACCCTTGGTGGATGGGACTTCGCCGGCGGCCCGCGGGTCGATCGCGACTGCCGCCCGAAGCGCCCTCGCCAGACCCTTGAAGCAGGATTCGGCGATATGATGGCTATTCTCGCCATATAGGGTCTCGACGTGCAAAGTCACGCCGGCGTTGACCGCGAAGGCATTGAACCATTCGCGCACCAATTCGGTATCGAATTGACCGACCTTGTCGCGCGGAAACTCGACCTTGAACACGAGCACCGGCCGGCCGGAAATATCGATCACGACACGCGACAGCGTCTCGTCCATCGGCATGTGCACGCTGGCGTAGCGGGTAATCCCGGCCATGGTGCCGAGCGCCTGCTTCATTGCCTGTCCGAGCGCAATGCCGACATCCTCTGTGGTGTGGTGGTGGTCGATATGAAGGTCGCCGACGGCCTTCACGGAAATGTCGATGCGCGAATGCCGGGCCAACAGATCGAGCATATGGTCGAAGAACCCGATCCCGGTCGCGATGCTGGACGCGCCCGTTCCGTCGAGGTTTACCGTCACCTCGATGTCGGTCTCCTTGGTCTTGCGCTTGATGGTGGCGCTGCGCATGAAAAGTGCTTCCCTTGACCGCTCTTGGCCTAAAACGCGGCCCTTTTAACAGGCTGGGGCAGCCTTCGCTACTGCGGGACGGCGCTTAAAAGGCGCGAACTTCAGGCTATGGTGACCGAAATCCAGCCCGCGCTCGGTTCGCCGTGCTCTCGACGCGAGCCGGCGCTCGGAAACGCCGTGTTGTAACCCCCCGCACCAGTCCCTAAATCTGGCGGGACACGAGGTACTCATGCAAGCATCCCCCAATGACACGCCGGTCTGGCACGGCACTACCGTTTTGACGGTTCGCAAGGGCGGCAAGGTGGTGATCGGCGGCGACGGGCAGGTCTCGATCGGCCAGACCGTCATCAAGTCCAACGCCAAAAAGGTCCGCAAGCTCGGCAAGGGTGACGTCATCGGCGGCTTTGCCGGCGCCACGGCCGACGCATTTACCCTGTTCGAGCGGTTGGAGAGCAAGCTCGAGCAATATCCGGGGCAATTGACCCGCGCCGCGGTTGAACTCGCCAAGGATTGGCGCACCGACCGCTATCTAAGGCGCCTGGAGGCGATGATGATCGTCGCCGACAAGGATGTGTCGCTGGTTCTTACTGGCACCGGCGACGTGCTTGAGCCGGAGGCCGGCGTGATGGCGATCGGGTCCGGCGGCAATTACGCTCTGGCGGCTGCCCGTGCCCTGATCGACACCGACAAGGACGCCGAAACCATCGTGCGGCGCGCGCTGGATATCGCCGCCGACATTTGCGTTTACACCAATCGTATTGTGACCATCGAGGCGCTGCAGGGCAGCTGAGCATGACGGCCTACGCGTTCCGCCCGATGTCGGCCGCCGACCTGCCGACGATCCAACGTTGGCTCGGAATGCCCCATGTCCGTCAATGGTGGCACGATCCCTCAGAACAGTTCGAACTCGTCCGCGGCGATCTCCATCACCCCGATATGGCGCAGTTCATTGTCGCGGCAGACGCGCGAGAATTCGCTTATTTGCAGTGTTACAATCTGAGCGCCTGGAACACCGGCTTCGGGCCACAGCCAGAAGGCACCCGTGGACTCGACCAGTTCATCGGCGAGGCCGACATGCTCGGCCGTGGTCATGGTTCGGAATTCGTCCGGGTTTTCGCTGACCAATTGCTCGCTTCCGGAATCCCGCGCGTCGTCATCGACCCCGATCCCGCCAACACGCGGGCGATCCGCGCTTACGAGAAGGCGGGATTTTTTCGCGATCGAATCGTCGATACGCCGGATGGTCCAGCGCTGCTGATGGTGTGCAATTCATGACGCCCGCGCGCAACATTTCGGGCACATCACGTCTTTCATCCTGGCAATGGGCGGCGATCGCGGTCGGGCTGCTCGCGCTTCAGGCCACGATACTGTTCGCAATGGGCAGGCATCCGATCTGCACCTGCGGCTACGTGAAGTTCTGGCATGGCGTAGTGAAGAGTTCGGAGAATTCGCAGCACATCGCCGACTGGTACACGTTCTCGCACATCATCCATGGTTTCCTGTTTTATGCCGCAACCTGGCTCGTGCTGCCGCGCCTCGCATGGCCCGGCCGGCTGATCGTGGCAATGCTGATCGAAGGCGGCTGGGAGGTCGTCGAAAACTCCAACTGGATCATCGAGCGTTACCGTGCCGGCACGGTCTCGCTGGATTATTTCGGTGACAGCATCATCAATTCGCTGTCCGATACCCTATCCATGGTAGCGGGTTTTCTGCTGGCGTGGAAACTTCCCGTTGCGGTGACCGTGGCGCTTGCCCTCACCTTCGAGGTTTTGGTGGGGCTTCACATTCGCGACAATCTCACCTTGAACATCATCATGCTGATCTACCCTCTCGAGGCGATCCGGCATTGGCAGGCGGGGCCGCCCATTATTTAGCGCCGCTTGTGTCCGCAACATTTTGAACCTACCTAGAGGCCCATGACCGACTTTTCTCCCCGTGAAATCGTCTCCGAACTCGACCGCTTTATTGTCGGCCAGGCCGACGCCAAGCGCGCCGTCTCCATCGCCTTGCGCAACCGCTGGCGGCGCCAGCAGATCACCGGCAGCCTGCGCGAGGAGGTATTGCCGAAAAACATCCTGATGATAGGGCCGACCGGGGTCGGCAAGACCGAGATTGCGCGCCGGCTGGCCAAACTTGCCGGCGCGCCGTTCATCAAGGTCGAAGCCACGAAATTCACCGAGGTCGGCTATGTCGGCCGCGACGTCGAGCAGATCGTCCGCGACCTCGTCGAAGTCGCGATCGCACAAACCCGCGACCGAAAGCGCAAGGACGTGCAGGCGCGCGCGCAACTCGCGGCTGAAGAGCGCGTGCTCGATGCGCTGGTGGGCGCCAATTCCAGCGCCGCCACGCGCGATTCATTTCGAAAAAAGCTCCGCGCCGGCGAGCTCAACGACAAGGAAATCGAGGTCGAGACGCAATCCTCGGGTGGAATGCCGCTGTTCGAAATTCCGGGAATGCCGGGCGCACAGATGGGCGCAATCTCGATCGGCGATATCTTCGGCAAGCTGGGCGGCCGCACCAAGACCCGCCGGCTGACGGTTGCGGGCTCGCACGAGATTCTCGTCAACGAGGAGTCCGACAAGCTGTTGGACAACGATCAGCTAACGCTGGAAGCGATCTCGGCAGTCGAGAACAACGGCATCGTGTTCCTCGACGAGATCGACAAAATCTGCGTGCGGGATGGTCGGGTCGGCGGCGACGTCTCGCGCGAGGGCGTGCAGCGCGATCTGTTGCCGCTGATCGAGGGAACGACGGTGTCGACCAAGCACGGGGCGGTCAAGACCGATCATATCCTGTTCATCGCCTCCGGCGCGTTCCACATCGCCAAACCTTCGGACTTGTTACCGGAATTACAGGGTCGCCTGCCAATCCGCGTCGAGCTGGAAGCGCTCACGCGCGACGACATGCGACGCATCCTGACCGAGCCCGAGGCGTCGCTGATCAAGCAATACGTCGCGCTGATGGAGACCGAAGGCGTGACGCTGGATATCACCGACGGCGCCATCGACGCACTCGCCGACGTCGCGGTTGCCGTCAACTCGTCGGTAGAGAATATCGGCGCGCGGCGGTTGCAAACGGTGATGGAGCGGGTGTTGGACGAGATTTCCTTTGCCGCCCCCGACCGCCACGGCGAGACCATCAAGATCGACGCGGAATATGTCCAGAAGCACGTCGGCGATCTCGCCAAGAACGCCGATCTGAGCCGGTTTATTTTGTAGATTTTGCAGCTAAGATCGACGTCCCTGCGAAAGCAGGGGCCCGTCACCGCCAGGCCGTTGCTGGAGCTGAACGCTGCCGCGACCTTTGCAAAAGCCGCAAGCCGGTGGTGATGAGTCCCGGCGCGCGCGGAGTTTATCCTCGGGCGCGCATCCGCGCGACCCGTTGGCCTGGCCGGGACGACGATGAATCCAAAGCTGCGTGTGTGGCAGAATCCCTGGCGCCTGATGCTTGCCGTCAACGCCGCCGTCTTGATCGGGGTGTTCGTTCACAAGATCTCGCTGCCGCCTTACGTCCCCTACATCCACCTTCTTGTCGATTATCATTTCGGATTCACCAAGCGTGCGCTGATCGGCGCGCTGGTGTCGCTATTTACTCAGCGAGTCCCGGTGTGGCTGGTATTCGCGCTCGCTGGCGCGGTCTGGCTCACAACCGCCGGGCTTTTCATCAGCTTGTTCCGGCGCACCTTCGGTTTCGACAAAGCCGGGAGGCCGCTGTTCGTTTTCATGGCGGGGTCGCCGTTCTTTCTGAAGAACTTCATGCATACGCTCGGGCATTTCGATATCTACGGCTGTGCCTTCGCGATTGTCCTGCTGATGCTGCCCGCGCGCTCCCTGCTTTTCGTGGCATTCGCCGCGCTGGCGTCAATGGTCCTCATTCTGATTCACCACATTCATCTCCTGATGTATGTGCCGACTATCGCCGTGATCGTGATACTGCGTCATTACCTGGTGCGGGGGTTTGACTGGAAAAATGTATCCATCGGTATTGGCGCCATCATTTGCATCGGCGTTTTGTTCTTCGCCGCCCAATTTTTGGGGGCGACGGCGGTGCCTGAGGCGGAGTTTGTTCGCTACCTCGGAAGCCGCATGGCCGATCCCAGCCGCGCCAATCTCCTGAGCTTCAGCTACATCTGGTATCAGCCGCTTTCCAAGGAAATTGCCGATACATGGCAGCGCATGCCCTCGAACCTTCTCGGCGTGCCGGTGTTTGCACTGCTGATCTGGTTGCATTCGCCGCTGTGGCGGTACTTCGCCGATCTGATCCGGTCACTCGCCGACGATTGGCACCGGCGTGTGGTCGTCGTCGGCATCGCGGCGGTGAGCGCGGCCTACCTCATCATGTTTGCGATCGTATTCGATTATTCGCGCTGGGTTTCGAACTGGGCGGTGTGCCTGCTCCTGATCCTGCATGCGGTCAAGACACTGCCGGCCTCGCGAATCGCGCCGCCAATATCGGGCAATGATCGAAAGACCACCGTTCTCGGATGGATCGTGACGCTTGTCCCCCGGGTCGGAATCGTCCGGCCGTTCTGATGTTCCTGATTTGACGCGTTCTCAGATTCTCGATCGGCGGATGCGCACGTAAAGCGCGCCCTCGCCGCCATGACCGATATGCGCTTCCTCAAAGCCGACCACGAGCGCTCGAAACTCCGGCTGGCTCAGCCATTGCGGCACGGCACGGCGCAGCACCCCCCGCTCGGATTCGGCGCCCATTTTGCCCTTGCCGGTGATGACCAGCACGAAGGTGAGGCCGTCATGGTGCGCACGATGCAGAAAGCCGGAGAGCGCGCGATGCGCGCGGCTCTGCGTCATCCCATGCAGGTCGAGCCTTGCTTCGATTTCCTTACGCCCGCGCGAAAGCTGCGCGCGCTCGCGACGCCCAAGTGGCGCCAGCGGCGGCGGAGCGGGCTTTTGCATTCGCACGTGGCTCGCTGAGGAAATCGATTTGGGCAAAAACGGAGGTTTGACGGTGACGGGCGGCTCCATACCCGGTGATGCAGCTTCCACTTTGGCAGCGCGGTGTTTCTTCCGCAGCGGCTTGGCCTGCTTCGCGACGCTTTCCCACAGCGCGAGTTCTTCTTCGCTCAACGCACGTTTGCGGCGCGGCGGCGCCGGCGATACTGGAATCGAAATCCTCGGTGGACGCTTCATGAGTTAGAGCGAGAACGGTGGCCGCGTCGGTGGCGAGGTCCCTCATGACCCGCTTTGACGACGGGTCGCGCTTCCGGCAACGGTACCTTGCCGGTCACGGCTGATGTAGGGTTCTTGGTGGGCTCGGTGGCACTGGCCGCGGGTTTGGGATTCGGAGTTGCAGAAGTATCGGCGGGGTTTGCACCGTTCTTCTGGTCCTTCAAAGCATCGACCTGCGGAAACAGCTTTGCGATTTTTTCCGACGGCCGCGGGTCTGGTATCGGCATTTTGCGGCCGCGGGCGAGCGGATCGAGACCTTTCGGCACAAGCATGACGAAGCGCATGTTGTTGCGGAAGCGGCCGGCGACCCGGCCGGCGTCGGCACCGGCGCCGTAATAAATGTCGGCACGCGCGGGTCCGGTAATCGCCGAGCCCGTGTCCTGCGCGACCATCAGCCGGCGAAACGGCGTCTTCGACTGCTCCGATTCGATTGGAAGTGCACCCTCGATGAAAAACGGCGTGCCGTAGACGTGCAATGAATTGTCGACGGCAATCGACCGGCCCGGCGTCAGCGGCACGCCCTGCGCCCCCACTGCCTCATCCCTGTCGGAAAGCGGTACCTCACGAAAAAACACATAGGAGCGGTTCTGCCGCCGCACCTCCTTGGCACCATCGGGGTTCTGGTCCATCCATTCCCGGATCTTGTGCATCGACATCTGCTCTTTTGGGACTATGCCGCGGTCGATCAGGATACGGCCAACCGCCAGATACGGATAGCCATTATGTGCATCGTAGTTGACGCGGATGGTCGACCCGTCTTCGAGACGGATCCGCGCCGAGCCCTGGATTTGCGCGAACAACAGATCGGTTTGATCCTTGAGCCAGCAAATTTCTAACCCCCGGCCCGCGATCGCGCCGTCTTCGATTTCGGCACGATCGTAGTAAGGCACGAGCTTGCGGCGGCCGATCTTGCGAAACACCTGCCCCTTGTTAGGCAAGCTAGGCGAGTCTTGATTGAAGCCGCGGACGAACAAATTCGAAGGGCGGCGATAGACCGGCACGTTGTAGACATCGGTCTGGGCCCGCGATCCATCGAGCACCGGCTCGTAGTAACCGGTGACGAAGCCCGCCTCCTCCCCAAGCCGCGAGATTCGCAAGGGCAGAAAATGCTGCTCGAAAAAAGCCCGTGCCCTGGCGCCATCGGTGATGTCGAGAGCCTTGGCGGCACGGCAGGGCTCACGCAGCGAAGTGCCGAGCGCCTTGGGGTCGGCCGGAGGCTTTTGTTGCTCGGCAATCGACTTGCAGCTCGTGCGAAAGGCCTTGTACGCCTGCAAATGATCGTCCGCACTCCACCCGGCGATGTCGCCCCACGCGACCGGCACATATTGGCCGCCGCTGATCTCGAGCGGCCACTCCAGTCGCGGATACGGGATAGTGCGGGCGATTGAAGGATGCGAATGCGCGCCGTAGGAGGCTGCGAGCTTGCGCGCAGCCTTTGCCGCAAGCGGTATCAGGGAACACGCAAGCGCGATCACGCAAACCGCAGCGAACACTCGCCGCCAGCATCGCGCGTTAGTGAGCGCTTCCAGTGCCAACCAGCTTCCAGTTCGGATCGCGTGATGTCGTGTCGCGGGCGAATGTCCAAACATCGGTGATATCGGTGACCTTGTCCGGATTGCCGTCGACAATGGTACCGGTCTTGTCCCGGGTGACCGAGATCATCTGCGACACAAAACGAGCGGTGATTTGCGCGGAGCGGTCGCGGGCTTCGGCACTGACGATTTCGGCCTTGTCGATCGAGACAAAGCGGGTCTCGGTCTTTTGTTCCTGCCTCTCGCGTTCCTTGATCGCGGCCTCGAAGCTTTCGTAGACTTCCGACGACAGCAGGTCCTTCAGCGCGCGGCGATCGCCATTGGCGAACGCCAGCACGATCATTTCATACGCGCTGCGCGCGCCGCTGAGGAAATGACGCGGATCGAACGAGGAATCCTGGGCGACAATTGCGTCAAGACCCTGGGCCAGTGGAGTGCCCGACTCCGTTATGCCCTTCCAACGATCCGTCGGAGGCGTCACGTCGGCCGTCGGCGCCAGCGGCGTCTGGTCGATTACAGCCCCCGGCATCGGGACAACGTTGTTGTCCTGCGCGCCCTGCACGACATTGCGCGCAGCGCGGTCATATGGCGGCCGTTCGCTGCCGGTGCGCTGCCCCAGCACGTTGCGCAGACGCAGGAAGATGAAGACGGCCAGCGCCAGGAAGATGATGGTGTAAATATCCACGTCGCATTCGCTTTCTGATTCTCACGCCGGCACTCAAATCCGCGGTAGAGGCTCCCTTCAGGGGCCGGCGGAGATTACATCATGGATGGTCAACGGCATGTAGGCACGAAAACTGGGCTGGCCAATGGCGGCCCTTACATGAAATGCCATGCGGGCGGACACAGCCCAAGCCGAAGCACTCTCACCCGTTGCCACAAATCGAATTGTAGCGCGTTTCCGGCGCGAGGGGAAACCCTGATAATGGCTAGAAATCGCGCATATTCAATAATTTAGAATGCATGTTGGGTGCCTTTCCGGCTCCAAACATGGCCCGCGGACGCCCCTTGCGACCCTGGGGCTCGGGCCGGGGCCCGTCAGCCGCGATTGTCGTCCTTGTGGAGGGAGGTTGGGCTATGATAGCCACTCGCCCCATCAAGGCATTTTTTGCATCTCGTAGGCGAATTTGGACCCAAATCGGTCCGCTCGCCAGAACGTTCCAGGAGAGACTCTGATGACCAACGGCAACGGCGCGCCTCCCGAGGCGGCCCCTCCTCCGCAGTTGAACGTGCTGGCGCAGTACACCAAGGACCTGTCGTTCGAAAACCCCAATGCGCCGGCCTCGCTTGCGCCGCAACAGCAGCAGCCGGCGATCAATATCCAGATCAACGTGAGCGCCAACAACATCGCCGAAAATGAATTCGAAGTGACCCTTTCGGTCGAAGGCAAGGCGGAAGGCGCTGGCAAGCTGATGTTCAGCTTCGATCTCGCCTATGCCGGCGTGTTCCGGATCGTCAACGTGCCCAAGGAAAACCTGCACCCGCTGGTCATGATCGAGTGCCCGCGGCTATTGTTCCCGTTCGCGCGCGAGATCATCGCGACCTCGGTGCGCGACGGCGGGTTCCCTCCGCTGATGCTGGATCCGGTCGATTTTGTCGGTCTTTATCGCCAGAATCTGGAACGCCAGGCCGCGCAAGCGGCGGCGGCTCAAGCCAAGCCGAGCTAAGCGCCGAGCGGCGCCGGCAGGAAATCATTCCAGATCGGCTTGTCGCCAAGCGTCAGAACAAAATCGCGATGCGCGGCGCGATCGGCCTCGGTCACCCGGGGTGCGAGAGGCACCTCGCGCTGCCGCCGCGGCATTTCGCCAACCCCGATCGCGCGCGTGTCCCGGATTTCCGCGGCAAGGATCAATTGCGACTGCCGGGCCCCGATCAGGTCGACATAGACTTCGGCCAAAAGCTCGGCGTCCAGCAACGCGCCGTGTTTGGTGCGGCGCGAATTGTCGATCGCATAACGCGAACAAAGATCGTCGAGCTTGTTCGAAACGCCGGGATGCTTGCGCCGTGCCAGCAGCAGCGTGTCGACAAGCCGCTCGCGCGGGATGGCTGCGCGCTGGATTCGGTCGAGCTCGGAGTTGATAAAGGAAATATCGAACAGCGCATTGTGAATCACCAGCGGCGCATCGCCGATGAATTCAAGGAATTCGTCGGCCACTTCGGCAAAAAGCGGCTTGTCGGCGAGGAACTGCGTCGAAAGCCCGTGGACCGCAAAGGCTTCGTCCGGCACCTCGCGTTCCGGATTGATATGGCGGTGAAAGGTCTGGCCGGTCGGCATGCGGTTGAAAATCTCGACACAGGCGATCTCGACCAGCCGGTCGCCGCGGAGCGGATCGAGGCCGGTGGTTTCGGTGTCGAGAACGATTTCGCGCATGAACAAGCCGCCGAATAAGACGAATCAGGATCGTCGCGGCGTCATTTTAGCAGCATCAACCAGAATGTCCCGGATTCGAGCGCGGACGGGGTCAAGGCCATGCGACGTATCCACCAGGAAATTCGCGCGCTTGCGTTTTTCCGCGTCGGGCATTTGCCGCGCGAGAATGGCTTCAAGCTTCTCCTCGGTCATGTTGGGGCGAGCGAGAATCCTTTCGCGCTGCACTTCCGGGGTAGTTGTGACTACCACGACCGCATCGACCTTCTTCTCGCCACCGGTCTCGAATAGCAACGGCACATCGACCACCGCAACCGGCGCGCCGGATTGCTCGGCGGCTTGCAGGAATTTCTGACGCGAAGCGCCGAGCATCGGATGCACGATTTCCTCAAGCCGCTTCATGGCGGACGGATCATGCACCACGCGCGCTGAAAGCCGGTCGCGGTCAACTTTGCCATTCGCGGTCGTACCCGGAAACGCGGCTTCGATCGCGGGCGCAGCCTTGCCTTCGTACAACATATGCACGGTAGCATCGGCGTCGTAGACGGGCACGCCGGCTTCCGCGAATAGTTTCGCGGTGGTCGATTTCCCCATCCCGATCGAGCCGGTCAGCCCAAGAATTATCATTCAGGAATTACCATTTGCCGCCTTGTCAGGATGCCCCGTCAGATAGCGAGCAACCCCTCGCTGCGCAAGAATGCAAGCAAGGGCAGAAGCGGCAGACCGAGGATGGTGAAGTGGTCGCCTTCGATGTTCTCAAACAAATGAACACCGAGCCCCTCGAGCTGGTAGGCGCCGACACTGAAGGTGACCGCAGCACCCGCTTCGTCGAGATAGCCGTCAATTTCGGCTTCCCTCAACGGCCGCATGGTCATGCGCGCGATTGCGACCGCCTCGAACAATATCTTGCCGGCGCGCGCTACCGCAACCGCGGCGTAAAGTTCGTGGCTGCGGCCGGCGAGCGCGCGCAATTGGTCCGCGGCCTGAGCCCGGCTGTCCGGTGTGCGGAAGAGCCGCGTTCCCAATGCCAAGGTCTGGTCCGCGCCGACCACATATGCGTTCGCTCGCCGCCCTGAGACAAACAGCGACTTTTCCCGCGCCAGAAGAGCGGCAATGTCGCGCGGGGATGAGAGGCCTGAGTTTTGTTGAATCGTCCGCTCATCGATTCCAGCCGGAACGCTATCGAAGCCGATGCCGGCATTCGCCAGCAGCGATTGCCGCGCCCTGCTCTGCGACGCCAGTATCAATGGGTCTTTTCCGCGCCACAGCGTCATTCCGCAAGCCGTTGTCGCTGCCGGTCGGTGAACAGTTTCAAAATGGCCGCCGCGGTTTCCTCGATCGAGCGCCGCGTGACATCAAGTTGCGCCCAATTGAATTTGGCGCATAATCGCCGCGCAAATGCGACTTCGTCGGCGACCGCCTGCCGGTCGATATAGGTGTCGTTATCCTTGTCGCCCATGCTCAACAGCCGATGCTGCCGGACCTGAATCAAGCGTTCCGGCGTAGCATGCAAACTGACCACCAGCGGCTTTTTCGACGACTCTAATTGAAGCGGAATCGGGATGCCCGGCACCAACGGCACATTGGCGGTACGGATGCCGCGATTGGCGAGATAAATAGAGGTCGGCGTTTTCGATGTGCGGGAGACGCCGACCAGTATCACGTCGGCCTCCTCCAGCCCTTCAACGTGCTGGCCGTCGTCGTGCATCATCGTGTAGTTCAGCGCGTCGATCCGCTTGAAATATTCGGCGTTCAGCGTGTGCTGGGCGCCGATTCGCCCCGTCGTAGGCGCCCCCAGATAGGCGTGAAACAGTTGCATGACCGGGCCAATGATGGAAAGGCTCGGTACGTTGATTTCCTTGCACTTGGCTTCCAGCTTGGCGACCAGATCCTTCTCCAGCAGCGTGAAGAGAACGATGCCCGGCGCTTCCTCGATTTCACTCAGCACCCGGTCAAGCTGCTTCTGACTTCGCACCAGTGGATAGACATGTTCGACCGGTGTCACGTTGGCATATTGCGCAGCCACCGCACGCGCCACCGTGATCAGCGTCTCGCCGGTCGAATCGGAAACTAGATGAAGATGGAAATAGTTGCTGCTCGTGGGCACCAGGACCCCTGTGTAATCTGTGAATCGCTGTGGAGCTTATCCGAGAGAATCGCTGCCGTGGCGGCAGTTCAGGGATAACCCGGCCTTTTCTTCACAGGCCTCGACATAAGGATAAGTCCATTCGGCGCCGGCAACGATAGTGAGGTTTTGTGGATTTGTCTCTTTATAAACTGGCGATGTCGCCACTCAACTCCTTGAGGAGGATGGTCTAACCGCCAGTGACCAATTCGGTGCTAAAATTGTTGATGGGTGTGAAGAAGCTTTGGGGAAGGACCGGACAATTTTGCACCGGCGCAATCCACCGCTACTTAGACTCAAACCTAAGATTCTAAAATTATTGTTTTAGATAAGGGCTGCTTGCGGATATGTCTCGGCTGGTGGCAAGTGATCTACGGTCGAGATAGCTGGAATCTTGCTAGGGTTTGTTCAAGCCTGAATGAGGGACGATGTACGAGTGGATCAAGGCACTGCATATCATCGCGGTCATCGCCTGGATGGCCGGAATGCTCTATTTGCCGCGGCTTTTTGTTTATCACTGTGAGGCGGAAAAAGGCTCGAAGCAGTCCGAAACGTTCAAAGTCATGGAACGACGATTACTCAAAGCAATCGTCAATCCGGCAATGGTGGTGACATGGCTGGCGGGACTTTATCTTGCGTGGACCGGCCATTGGTTCTCGGCGGGCTGGTTGCACGGAAAACTGCTGTTGGTGCTGGTGTTGTCGGGTGTCCACGGCTTTTTTTCCCGCTGCGTGAAGAATTTCGCCGCCGACCGCAACGTCCGAACGCAGAAATTGTATCGTATTATCAATGAGGTACCAACCATCCTGATGATTGGCATCGTGGTTCTCGTGGTGGTCAAACCATTCTGAAGGAAATTGCGAAGGACCGCGCGATTGCGCGCCACCTTGCAGAAGGTTCGCTGATTTTCTATATTGCGGACATCCCACCCTACGCAGGCGGATGTGGTCGTGTTCCGGTTTCCTTGTGGACCGGCCGCCACATCAGGTTTGAAGCCTCTCCGGTTCTCTCCTTGCTCAGACCTGCGGACCTTCCTGATTTTGACGTCCGCATTTTCCAAGTAGCCACCCTGCACCCCCTCCCCCCAGATACTCCACAGGACCATCCCAATGCGGGAAATAAAACTTCAAGACCTCAAAGCTCAAACACCAGCCGAACTCGTCTCGTTCGCGGAGGAGAAAGGGGTCGAAAACGCCAGCACGATGCGCAAGCAGGAGCTGATGTTTGCCATTCTCAAGCAGCTCGCAATTCAGGAAACCGACATTATCGGCGAGGGCGTCGTCGAGGTGCTCTCCGACGGCTTCGGCTTCTTGCGTTCGCCTGACGCCAACTATCTGCCGGGCCCGGACGACATCTATGTTTCACCCTCCCAAATTCGCCGCTTCGGACTTCGCACCGGTGACACTATCGAAGGTCACATTCGCAGCCCGAAAGAGGGCGAACGTTATTTTGCGCTGTTGAAAGTCAACACGCTGAATTTCGAGGATCCGGAAAAGTCCAAGCACAAGGTCAATTTTGACAATCTGACCCCGCTGTTTCCGGATCAGCGCTTCCGCCTCGAGCTCGATGATCCGACCAGAAAGGACCTTTCCGCAAGGGTAATCGACATTGTTGCGCCGATCGGCAAAGGCCAGCGCGCGTTGATCGTGGCGCCGCCGCGCACCGGCAAGACCGTGCTGATGCAGAACATCGCCCATTCGATCACGGCCAATCATCCGGAATGCTATCTGATCGTGCTTTTGATCGATGAGCGGCCGGAGGAAGTCACGGACATGCAGCGCTCGGTCAAGGGCGAAGTCGTATCGTCGACCTTCGACGAGCCCGCGGTGCGCCACGTCCAGGTCGCCGAAATGGTGATCGAAAAAGCCAAACGCCTGGTCGAACACGGCCGCGATGTGGTGATCCTCTTGGATTCGATCACCCGGCTCGGACGTGCCTACAACACTGTCGTACCGTCCTCAGGCAAGGTGCTGACCGGCGGCGTCGACGCCAACGCGTTGCAACGGCCGAAGCGATTCTTCGGTGCCGCGCGAAACATAGAGGAGGGCGGGTCACTGACGATCATCGCCACCGCGCTGGTCGATACTGGCAGCCGCATGGACGAAGTGATTTTCGAAGAGTTCAAGGGCACCGGCAATTCCGAATTGATTCTCGATCGGAAGGTCTCCGACAAGCGCACCTTCCCGGCGATCGACATTTCCCGCTCCGGTACCCGCAAGGAAGAACTGATCACCGATCCGCAACTGCTCAAGAAAATGTACGTGCTGCGCCGGATCCTCAATCCGATGGGAACGATGGATGCGATCGACTTCCTGCTCGACAAACTCCGCAACACCAAGAACAACTCGGAATTCTTCGAATCGATGAATACCTGAAATAGGCCATTGGCCCAGTTTGCCATTGGCCGAGTTATGGGGCGTCCCTGCATCCGCCGGGACGCCCTCTTGTTTGAGGCCACCGATTCCATAGGCCGTTGAAATAGTGGTGTTTTGGATCGAGAATGGCGGGGCTGGCACTCTGGTGTAGCCGCAAATGTTGCGAGCGATGTTGCAGCAGGGACTGCAGCATTTGCTCCGTTCCGGCGGTCTGTTCGGTTTTCCGGCGGATCAAATTGCGTTGCATTTGCAAAGGCCGGCGCACAAATAAGCGATGCATTCTCGCGAGCAGACGATTTTTGCGCTTTCGTCAGGCAGGCCACCGAGCGCCATCGCGATCGTGCGGGTTTCGGGACCGCAGGCGAGGGCGGTGCTTGGCGCGCTGGCCGGTAAAGTGCCGGAACCGCGCTTGGCGATGCGGGTGCAGTTGCGCGATTTTAACGGGGGGCCGATCGACGATGCGCTGGCGCTCTGGTTTCCGGGGCCAGGGAGTGCCACCGGAGAGGATATTGCCGAGTTTCACATCCATGGTGGGCGCGCGGTGCTGGCGGCGTTGTTGGCGGCGCTCTCGGCGTTTGAAAATGTCCGCGCCGCGGAGCCTGGCGAATTCACGCGCCGCGCGTTCGAGAACGGCAAGCTCGATCTCACCGAAGCCGAAGCACTCGACGATCTGATCCATGCCGATACCGATCGGCAGCGCCGGCAGGCATTGCGGCAGCTCAAGGGACTGCTCGGCGATAAAGCGCGGGATTGGCGGGCGCGTATCATCGAGGCCTCGGCGCTGATCGAAGCCGGAATAGATTTTTCCGATGAGGGCGATGTGCCCACGGAACTGATCGCACCAGCCATGGCCGGCATCAGATCGCTGTGCGGTGAAATTCAGGAAGTCCTCGCGACGCAGGGCCGGAGTGAACGCCTGCGCGACGGCCTGGCGGTCGCGATTGCGGGTCCGCCGAACGTCGGAAAATCAACCTTGCTAAATTTGTTGGCGCGCCGCGAGGTCGCGATCGTTTCACCGCACGCGGGCACCACGCGCGACGTCATCGAGGTTCAGCTCGATCTGGATGGTTATCCGGTGACGGTGATCGACACCGCCGGGATTCGCGAGACCGATGATCCCGTGGAGCGGGAGGGCGTGCGCCGTGCCCGATCGCGCGCGGCGGAGGCCGACCTGGTGCTGTGGGTCACCGATGCGCCGCACGAGAAAACGGAGACGGTGGGAAGCGCGCCGTCGGTTGACGCACCGGTTTGGGTCGTGCGCAACAAAATTGATCTCGATGCAGGAAGTGGTGGAGCGCCGCGCGGGCCGGAGAGCGGGTTCACGTTCAGGATTTCTGCGGTGCGGGGTGATGGCGTTGCCGAATTAGTCGACGCGCTAGTTCTCTTTGCGCAGGATTGTTTTGGATCGGGGGAGGGCGGCCTCATCGGGCGCGAGCGCCAGCGAAGATTGCTTCAAGAGACCGTCGACGCGCTGCAACGCTGCGTGTCGGTCATGAGCAGGGGTGAGGAGCTTGCGGCAGAAGAGCTGCGCGCAGCTTCGCAGTCTCTGGGACGATTGCTGGGCCGCGTCGACGTCGAGGACATTCTCGATGCGATCTTCAGAGAATTCTGCGTCGGTAAGTAATGGATATTAATTCATTTCTTGGAGTTCGCCTGTTTCATATGAAACGAGGAGGCGGATGGTTTCACGTGAAACACCGCGCTTTTGCCAACTTGTCACTTCCGGCCTGAGCGGCTGCGCTATACAAGACGCCGCATGATTTCCGGCTCAGAATCATTCGATGTCATTGTCATTGGGGGGGGCCATGCCGGCTGTGAGGCGGCGAGCGCCGCCGCGCGGATGGGTGCAAAGACAGCCCTGGTAACCCACCAGTATGCGACTGTCGGCGCGATGTCTTGCAATCCGGCGATCGGGGGTCTCGGCAAGGGTCACCTCGTCCGGGAAGTCGACGCCTTGGACGGATTGATGGGGCGCGTTGCCGATGCGGCGGGCATTCAGTTTCGCATGCTCAACCGGCGCAAGGGACCGGCGGTGCGAGGCCCCCGCGCCCAGGCCGACCGCAAGCTTTACGCCGCAGCGATGCAAGCGGCGATCCGCGAAACCGCCAATCTGAGCGTCATCGAAGGTGAGGCCGACGAGCTGATTGTCTTAAGCGGTCGCGTCGCTGGTATCCGGCTTGCTGGCGGCCGCGCGCTATCGGTAGGCGCCGTGGTCGTCACGACCGGGACCTTTCTCCGCGGACTGATTCATCTCGGCGAGCGCAACTGGCCCGCTGGCCGAGTCGGCGAGGCGCCGGCAATGGGATTGTCGTCGTCGTTCGAACGCGCCGGCTTTACGCTGGGGCGGCTCAAGACAGGCACGCCGCCACGACTGGACGGTACAACGATCGACTGGTCCTCAGTCGAAATGCAGCCGGGTGACGATCCGCCGGAGCCGTTTTCGGTGATGACCGACCGCATCACGACGCCGCAAATCCAATGCGGCATCACGAGGACGACGCCATCGACGCATGAGGTCATCCGGGCCAACGTGCATCGCTCGCCAATGTATTCGGGCCAGATCAAGAGCACCGGGCCCCGCTACTGCCCGTCGATCGAAGACAAGATCGTTCGATTTGGCGATCGCGACGGGCACCAGATCTTCCTCGAGCCGGAGGGTCTCGACGACAGCACCGTCTATCCAAACGGCATCTCAACTTCGCTGCCGGAAGAGGTCCAGCTTGCGATCCTCACTTCGATCCCGGGGCTTGAGCACGCGCGGATGATTCGCCCCGGCTATGCGATCGAATACGACCATGTCGACCCCCGCGAACTCGATCTCGGTCTGCAGGCCAAGCGGCTTGGTGGGCTATTCCTGGCAGGACAGATCAATGGCACCACGGGCTATGAAGAAGCCGCCGCACAGGGGTTGGTCGCCGGGCTCAATGCAGCCCTGTTGGCAAGCGGCGCCGAATCGATCGTGTTCGATCGCGCCGACGGCTATCTCGGGGTGATGATCGATGATCTCGTCACGCGCGGGATTACCGAACCGTATCGGATGTTCACCTCCCGCGCCGAGTATCGTCTGACCCTGCGAGCCGATAACGCCGACCAGCGCCTAACGGATAAAGGGATTGCGCTCGGCTGCGTGCGGCAGGCGCGATCGCTGCGTCACCGCGCCAAGATGGCTGCTCTCAACGCCGCAAAGGCGCAGACCCGGTCGCTCACCCTGACCCCGAACGAAGCCGAGAGATATGGCCTTGCGCTCAATAAGGACGGCCAGCGCCGCTCCGCCTTCGAGCTTCTTGCTTATCCGGAGGTCGGCTGGTCCGAGGTCCGCAGCATCTGGCCGGAGCTGTCGGCCATTGACCCAGCGATCGCGGTCCATCTGGAGATCGACGCCAAATACGACGTCTATCTCAAGCGCCAGGTTGCCGACGTCGATGCCTTCCGCCGGGACGAAGGCCTCATCGTTGCCGGTCTGGACTACGATGCTGTCCCCGGGCTTTCGAACGAGGCGCGTTCGAAGCTTCGGGCAGCGCGGCCACGCACGGTAGGGCAGGCGGGCCGGCTCGATGGGGTGACCCCCGCCGCGCTCGGGATCCTGGCTGCGTACCTGCGGCGGGAAGCACGAGGACGAAAGGTCGGAGCATCCCCCATCAGCGCTTGAGGTGTTTCACGTGAAACAAGACAGGCCGTTGCCATGAGCGCCATAGCTGGGCTCGACCTCGCCGCCGACAAGGCCGCGGCGCTCGCCCTCACGCCTGTTTCACGTGAAACAGAAGTCCGGCTGGATCGCTTCGTTGACCTCCTTCTGGAGTGGCAAGCCAAAATTAACCTCGTCGCGCCCTCGACCCTGCCGACTCTTTGGACCCGACACATTTCCGATTCGTTGCAGCTTTTGAGCATCGCACCGTCAGCGAAAACATGGGTCGATCTTGGCAGTGGCGGCGGCTTCCCCGGCGTGGTGCTCGCCTGCGCGCTGGCGGAGACGCCAGGCACGCTCGTTCATTTGATCGAGCGAAACGCCAAGAAGGCGGCCTTTCTTCGCGAGGCGCTGCGTGTGACCGATGCACCCGGCACTATTCATCTCGCCGATATCGGGGATAGTGTGGAAAGAATTTGCGGCCCCATCGATTGCCTCACCGCGCGAGCGGTTGCTCCGCTACATCAACTCATCGAATTCGCAGAACCAATGGTAAAAAAAGGTGCGAAGGCACTATTTCTCAAAGGCCAAGATGTAGAGGCCGAATTGACCGAGGCCACTAAATATTGGAATATCGACCCCCATCTGCACTCCAGCCGCACCGGTGGTCATGGCTGGATCGTCGAGTTTAACCGCATCGAACGCCGCCGCCCGTCCGAAGCCAGCCATGGTACCCGCGCATGACCGTAGTTGATCAGATATATCAACAAGATAAGGACCAACGCTCGGGGGGCGGCCCGCGCATTTTGGCGCTTGCCAACCAAAAAGGCGGCGTCGGCAAGACCACCACGGCCATCAACTTGGGTACGGCATTGGCGGCGATCGGCGAGCGCGTGCTGATCGTTGATCTCGACCCGCAAGGTAACGCCTCGACCGGGCTCGGCATCGACCGCCGTAACCGAAGCTGCTCGACCTACGACGTTCTGATCGGCGAAGCATCCTTGCGCGAATCGGTAGTGCCCACCGCCGTTCCACGGCTTCACATCGCCCCCTCGACCATGGATCTTTCGGGGCTCGAGCTCGAACTCGGATCGACGCCGGGCCGCGCATTCCGGCTGCGCGACGCGATCGCGGCGCTCAACACCAATGCCGAGCAGGACGGAGACTACACCTATGTTCTGATCGACTGCCCGCCGTCGCTCAATCTTCTCACCGTGAACGCGATGGCCGCGTCGGATGCGATCCTGGTGCCGCTGCAGTGCGAGTTCTTTGCGCTTGAAGGGCTGTCGCAGCTGCTGCAGACGGTTGAGCAGGTGCGCACCACGCTCAATCCAAGCCTTTCAATTCATGGCATCGTGCTGACCATGTTCGACTCGCGCAACAATTTGTCGAACCAGGTGGTTGCCGACGTCCGGCAGTTCATGGGGAGCAAGGTTTACAAGACCATGATCCCGCGCAACGTACGTATTTCCGAGGCGCCATCCTACGGCAAGCCGGTACTGGTCTATGACCTCAAATGCGTCGGCAGCGAGGCCTATCTCAAGCTTGCGACGGAAGTGATCCAGCGCGAGCGCGAGCTGCGCGCGCATTAGAGCATGATCCGGAAAAGTGGGAGCTGGTTTTCCGAAAAGATCATGCTCAAACAAAAGGGATCTAGCCCGCTATCCCGAGATGCAAAGTGAAGTTTTCTCGGCCTCTTGCTTCGGAACGCCGGCAGTGAGAGTTCCGGGCTGAAGTCGAAAACAGGAGCGCTTGAGTTGAATCCAAGGGAGCTGGCGATGGCCGACGAAGCGCGTTCGCGACTGGGACGCGGTCTAGCAAGTCTGATCGGGGATGTCGGCGGTGAGGCCGCGCATCTGGAGCGGCCGCGCGCACAGCGCAAGGTGCCGATCGAGTTCCTCAGACCGAATCCGCGCAATCCACGCCGCGAGTTCGCCGATGCCGAACTCCGCGAACTCGCCGATTCGATCAAGCAGCATGGCGTGATCCAGCCGATCGTGGTGCGGCCGGTGCGCGGCGCTCACGATCGCTACGAGATCGTCGCCGGCGAGCGCCGTTGGCGGGCGTCACAGATTGCGGGCCTGCACGACGTGCCGATCGTGCCGGTCGACGTCAGCGATTCGGATGCGCTCGAGATTGCGATCATCGAAAACGTGCAGCGCGAAGATCTCAATGCGATGGAAGAGGCGCAGGGCTATCACGCGCTGGCCAATGAATTCAAACGCAGCCAGGAAGACATCGCCAAGATCGTCGGCAAAAGCCGCAGCCACGTCGCCAACACGATGCGCCTGACGAAACTGCCGGCCGAGGTTCAGGCCTATATTGCGATGGGCCAGTTGTCGGCCGGCCATGCGCGGGCCCTGATCGGCGTTCCTGATCCCGCCGCCGCTGCCAAGCGCATCGTCGAGGAAGGTCTCAACGTACGTCAGACCGAAGCGCTGGCCCATGTCGAGGGCGTGCCGGTGCGCAAGCCGCAGAAGGCGCGTGTCGGCAAGGAGAAGGATCCCAACACGGTCGCACTGGAGAAAAGCGTCAGCGATGCGCTCGGGCTCGCGGTCAGCATCGATCATCGCGATTCCGGCGGCACGGTGCATATCCGCTATCGCGATCTCGAGCAGCTCGACGACATCGTGCGAAGGCTCGGTAGAAAGGGGTAATCGCCGGCGCGCGTCGGCGCAAACCGGCACTGATGGTCCGGCCTATCCCCGCCGTTTTGCGTTCACCGCGATCGACAGCAACACGCGTTGCGCAATCGCCGGGGCGAGTATGGCCTGCTTGCGCATCTCCAGCGCCGCTGTTGCAAGCTGATCGATGATCAGCGCGAGCCGCGCCACACTGAAATTGCGCAATGCGGCCTCGACATTTGCCTTCCGCGAGAAATGCAACCTCGGAAATCCACCGTCGAGCACAGTCGATACCGGCGTTCCATCGGCGATCGAAAGCGCCGATTTGTGCAGCCATGCCGCTTGCCTTTGCGCTGCCGAAATGATCACGCCGGGATAGGTACCGGCCACCATCGCCTTGGCAAACTCGCTCTCGACCATGGCCGGATCTCCCGAGAATGCCCCATCGACGATCGGGTCCAACTTCAGCTCGGAAGCGTCGGCCGCAACCGCCATCACGTCGTCGAGCGTAATCTCGCCTTTGCCGTTGGCGTAGAGCGTAAGCTTGCTCAATTCGTTGCGCGAGGCCTGCCGGTCGCCGCCGAGCAGCGTCATCAAGACCGCGCGTGCGTCCGCAGCTATGCGCAAATCCGCAACCCGCAGCTCGTCGTCGATCAGCCTGGCAAGGTCGCGCTCGGTGTCGGGATAGCAGGCAATCGCAACGGCGGTCTTGGCGCGCTCGCAGGACTTGCGCAGCGGCGACTCCGGCCGCAGCTCACCCGCCTCGATCACGATGCGACAATCCTTCAGCGCCGTCTCGGCCAGCGTGTCGACCCCGCTTGCGAAACTCCGCGACCCGGCGCGGACGCGGATAGCGCGGCGGCCGCCAAACAGAGGGATTGTCAGCGCTTCATCGACCAGCCGCGACGGCTCGGCTGAAAGCTCGTCGCCGTCCAGCCTCACCAGCGAAAACGGATCGTTGGGGTCGTCGACAGCCGACGCCAGCAACGCGTCGGCGCGTTCGCGGACCAGACCGGCATCCGGACCGTAAAGCAGGATGATCGGACGTCCCGGATCGGGCCGGGCCAGGAAAGCGTCGATTTCTTTTCCGCGGAGCGCGACCATGTCAGACCGGCGTTGTCATCCCGGAACGCGCGTCTTCATGCTACGCCCGTCGTGGAATGATCGGATGTTTCAAGTGCCGGCGTAGAAGAACGATGCCAGCCGGGTCTGGATGCGCTCGGCGATTTCCTGACACGCGCGATCCTCCGCGTCGCGGAAAGCGCGGGCGCGGGCGAAACGCTGGTAGCTGCCGGGGATATCGTAGGTGACGCGCGAGAACGTCGTACCGGTCATGACCGATTTATTGGTGGCGATCTCGATTAGATTGAACTGGGCATCGATGCCGTAATTTTCGCTGGTGGGCAGCCCGGTGTTCACATCGGTCATCAGCGATGAACGGCTGGAGGTGAATCTGAACACCAGGCGATGGGTGGGGGGCATTCCGGTGGCATTGCCGTAAAGCTTGAAGGCCAGCGCATTGCGGATTTCCACCCCGAGCCGGGCGTCGCGCGAGGCGTTCTGCTTGTCGACCGGCGGGAGTTCCACCCCCAACAGTTTTTCCCGCAAGCCCGGCGTGCCGTCGGCATGCTCGGCATACATCGGCTGAAAGCAGCCCGCCGTCAGCGCCGCCAGGGCGGCCGCGGCCAAGAGCCGAACGGCGATGCGGGTCCTAGCCAACGACATTCACGATCCTCATGGGAACAACGATCACTTTTCGGACGGCTTTGCCACCCAAGGCTTGTTTTACCGCATCAAGGGCCAGAACGGCACCCTGAATTTCCGGATCCTGGGCAGTGCGGGCCACCGTGACCTCACCCCTTTTCTTGCCGTTGACCTGAACCACCAGCGTCACGGTGTCTTCAACCAGCAAATCTCGTTCGATTTGCGGCCAATTCGCCTCCGAAACCAGCCCCTTCTGTCCCAGCACAGCCCAGCACTCCTCGGCGAGATGCGGCATCATGGGCGCGAACAGTTGAACAAGGATGACGGCGGCTTCCCGAACCGCCCAAACCAGATCCGGCGCGGGTTGCCCCGGACGGGCCAAGACCTCGCCGAGCGCATTGGAAAACTCCCGGATATAGGCCAGGCAGACGTTGAAATGCAGTCTCTCAATGCCGGTGGAGACTTTGTCCAGCGCGCCATGGGCGGCCTTGCGCAGGGCCAGCGCGTCGGCACCGAATGCGGCGGGTCTGGTTTCAGCCGCCGCGGCGCTGATCTCGGCCGATTCGCCGATCAGCCGCCACAGCCGCTGCACAAAACGCGATGCGCCCTGCACGCGCTCGTCGCTCCAGATCACGTCGCGGTCCGGCGGTGAGTCAGACAGCATGAACCAGCGCGCCACATCGGCGCCGTAGGTGGCGATGATGTCGTCGGGATCGACCGTGTTGCGCTTCGACTTCGACATCTTCTCGATGCCGCCGATGGTGACCTCCTCGTTTGTGGTCAGAAGAATGGCACGCCGGCCATTGGCGTCGGTTTCGATCTTGACCTCGGCGGGTGTGACATAGCCGCCGTCAGCCTTTTGATAGGTCTCGTGCACCACCATGCCTTGCGTGAACATACCGGCGAAGGGCTCGTCCATGCCGATGTGACCGGTGGCCTTCATGGCGCGGGTAAAGAAGCGGCTATAGAGCAGATGCAGGATCGCGTGCTCGACGCCGCCGATATATTGGTCGACCGGCATCAGGCGATCTACCACCGCCGGCGTCGTCGGCGCCTTCTCGTTCCAGGGATCGGTGAAGCGCGCGAAATACCAGGACGAATCCACGAACGTATCCATGGTGTCGGTTTCGCGCATCGCCTTGCTGCCGCATTGCGGGCATTTGACGTGCTTCCAGCTCGGATGATGGTCGAGCGCGTTGCCGGGCTTGTCGAAGGTGGCGTCCTCAGGAAGTGTGACCGGCAAATCCTTGTCCGGCACCGGTACGACGTCGCATTTGGGGCAGTGGATGACCGGGATCGGACACCCCCAGTAACGCTGACGCGAGATGCCCCAATCGCGCAGGCGGAAGTTCACCTGCCGCTCGGCAACGGGCGCGTTGCCGCGCAGCTCCTTCTCCAGCCGCTTGGCGACCTCTTCCTTGGCTTGCTCGATGGTGAGTCCGTCGAGGAAACGCGAATTGATCATCCGGCCATCGCCGTCATAGGCGACATTCGAGATCACGAAGGTCTTCGGGTCCTGGCCTTCGGGACAAACCACCGGCGTGTTGCCGAGTCGGTATTTGTTGACGAAATCGAGGTCGCGCTGGTCGTGCGCGGGGCAGCCGAAAATCGCCCCGGTGCCGTATTCCATCAGCACGAAATTGGCGACGTAGACCGGGAGCTTCCAACTGGAATCGAACGGGTGGATCGCGCGGATGCCGGTGTCAAACCCCTGCTTCTCGGCGGTGTCGATGATCTCCTGCGCCGTGCCGATCCGCTTCGTCTCCGCGATGAACTCCGCAAGTTTTGCGTCCTTCGCAGCCGCCGCCTGCGCCAGCGGGTGATCGGCCGAAATCGCCATGAATTTCGCGCCGAACAAGGTATCGGGCCGCGTCGTGAAAATCTTCAACTCGGTTTCGCCCGCAGGCGTCGTGGCTGCATCGAGCAGGAATCGGATCAACAGGCCTTCGCTGCGGCCGATCCAGTTACGCTGCATCAGCCGCACCTTGTCGGGCCAGCGATCGAGCCGGTCGAGCGCGTCCAGCAGCTCCTGCGCGTACTTCGTGATCTTGAAGACCCACTGGCTCATCTCGCGCTGCTCGACCACGGCTCCCGAGCGCCAGCCGCGGCCGTCGATCACCTGCTCGTTGGCGAGCACGGTCATGTCGACCGGGTCCCAGTTCACCTTGCGCTTCTCACGCTCGGCCAATCCGGCGCGCAGGAAATCGTTGAACAGCTTCTGCTGGTGTTTGTAGTAGACGGGGTCGCAGGTCGCGAATTCGCGTGACCAGTCGAGCGAAAGCCCGATCGAGCGCAACTGCTTTCTCATCGCGGCGATGTTGTCGTAGGTCCAGGCCTTCGGCGCCACCTTGCGTTCGATCGCGGCATTCTCTGCCGGCAGACCGAAGGCGTCCCAGCCCATCGGGTGCAGCACGTTGAACCCCCTGGCGCGCATGAAGCGCGCCAGCACGTCGCCGAGCGTGTAATTCCGGACATGGCCGATATGGATGCGCCCGGACGGGTAGGGGAACATCTCAAGGACGTAATATTTCGGCCGCCGGTCGGCGTTTTTGGCGGCAAAGATCGCCTTTTCATCCCAAAGGCGTTGCCAGCGTGGCTCTGATTCGCGTGCGTTGTAGCGTTCGGAGGTCATGGAGTCGTAAGGCATTTCGTGGGTTCGGCGCCAGCCAAAAGGACGCCGGACTAGGCCACAAAAGCGGCTTTCGGGTCAACGGAGGATGCTTGACAAGCCTCCGGCCTGGACGCACAATTTCCAGTAGCATTTTATACCGAGGTCCGCGATGAAGCGAGCCACACGAGTATTTTTAGCTGTCGTATTTCTTTTCGGTGCCGCGGGGTTGGTCGTAAGCACGAGCCTGGCTCTTACACTTGAAGCCGCGCAAGCCTCCCCGCGAGATCCCTGACGATAGCGGTAGCCTTAGCAGGACTAGTTCGGAATTTGCCGCGTCATAGGGGGCCGTAAATGGTACGGGCGTCGAGGTGTGCCGGCCCTATAGCGTTGTCTCACGCGCTTGGTCGTACGCTGAGGGTGTCGGCAGCCACCACGTTACTGTTCGCAGCGATCTTCCCCTGGAACAAGTCAGCCGCGGCCGACGATCCGGAAACTTGCCGTAAGGCCGAGGGTCCGATATCTGTCACCGCCTGCACCGATGCGATCACGTCCGGGAAATTTCAAGGCCGCGACCTCGCGGCGCTCTATTTGAACCGCGGGTTCGTCCGCAGCAAACTAAATAATCTTGACCAAGCCATTCAGGATTATAGCGAAGCAATCAAGGTAGATCCGGAATACGCGGTTGCTCTGAACAATAGGTGTGCTGCTTACGTCAGGAAGGGCGAATTGGATCTTGCGATTCAGGACTGCACCAAAGCCATCAGCCTGAATCCGACTTACGCGAATGCATATATTAGCCGAGGGAACGCCTACCGGCAAAAAAATGACAGCTCGCACGCGCTTAGCGACTACGAGCGGGCAATCGAACTTGACAAAACTTCCGTCGCTGCCTTGTTCGGCGCCGCATTAGTTTATAGTTCGAGTGAAAATTACGTTGGTGCGCTGGCGACGTACAATGACATCATCAAAATTGACGACAAGAATGCCGCGGCTCTCAACAATCGTGGCCTCGTCTATCTGCGAATGCGCGATTTTGATCATGCGATCCAGGATTTCACAACGGCAATCAACGTAGACCCTGAGTTTGTCTTCGCCTTGAACAATCGATGCTCTGCTTATAACAGCAAGAACGATCCTGATAATGCATTTATTGATTGCGATCGTGCGATTCAACTCGATCCGAAATATCCGAATGCGTATGTCGGACGGGGACGAGCTCTTCGGATCAAGGGACAACTCGACCGCGCAATTGCGGACTACGATCAGGCGATCAAACTTGATCCGAAGTCCGCCAGCGCCTTCTTCGGCCGCGCCTACGCTTACGATCAAAAGCAAGAATACGACCGATCGATCGACGATTACCGTAAAGCGGCAGAACTGAATCCCAACGATCCAGAGACTTGGAACAACCTTTGCTGGGACCTTGCAATAGTCAATCAGCTCGAAAAGGCTTTGTCGGGCTGCAATAGGTCGCTCCTGCTGCGACCGAACGACGCCAGCTCATTGGATAGCCTCGGCTTCGTCTATCTGAAGTCGGGCAATTGGGCTCAGGCCATCGAGAACTACGACGCAGCCCTCAAGATTAGACCGAAATATGCTTCTTCACTGTATGGTCGGGGACTAGCCAAACAGAAGAACGGCGATCCTGATGGCGGCAACGCCGACATCAACGCAGCAAAAGAAATTCGAGCTGACATTGGAGGAGAATTCAAGCGCCTTGGCGCGCAGTGAATTCCTGAGCGGATCCGATATCCAGGAAATTCAAAGGTGCAGCATGATCGATATGTTACTGATAAATTCAGTTTATTTTGTATGGTTGCTAGTGCCACTCGTACCAGCCGTCGTTCTCTTTCTGATATTCCCAACAGCGCTCGTCGAGACCCAATGGAACATTTCGGGCGTTGCGGTAAAGGCGAGCGGAGTGACCGGGTTATATCTCGCCATCATAGGTCTTTCCTATGTGAAATTCCTGTCGCCGTCGTTGGAATATGCAAAAAGTTTGCGCCCGCCCTACTGGACCGTCGAGGCGCCCATCAAGTTCTTAGATGCTGAAAATCATGATGTTGTTCCGACCACGAACTCGGCGGATCAAATCAGAGTACAGCCATACGCGTATGATTTTAAGCAAACCGATCCGAAGAGCTATTTAGTTACGTTGAGATTTTCCGAACTTAACGGAGATACCGAGTCGATACGACTGATATTTCCAGAAGGCGAAGGATACATCCATCTGAAAGACCTAATGTCAGATAGCAACACCTATCCATTGCTGAAAAGAGTAAACCTATCGAAAGAACCTCCGATCAAGATTCAGCCGCCATTGAAAGGCGGTCAGAACCAGCCCGCCGTCGCCAGACCGTCGCCGACACTTCAGCGAAACCTCGAAACAAATGATCTGCAGGCAACCGCGAAGTAGCGGTGTCTTCCTTGTAACTCCTCAGCTCGCCAGCGCGACGGGGCCGCCGCCATCATCGGCGATGCGATCGAGACCGTGAACGGCCACGGCGTTGCGGCCGCTGCGTTTGGCCGCATAGAGGCTGGCATCGGCGGCTTCGATCAGATCGCCCAGCAGCAGGCCGTTGCCGGGTCTGGTGCTGGCGACGCCGACGCTCACGGTGACGGTTTGATGGCTCGAGGTGGCGTGAGGCACGGCCAGATCCAGCACCGCCGTGCGCACCATCTCGCCGATCTCCCGCGCCCGGATTTCGTCCGTGTTCGGCAGCAGCAGGCAGAACTCCTCGCCGCCGTACCGCCCGGCAAAGCCCATGGTCTCGGCGGCAAGGCCGGCGAGCGTTTCGCCGATCCGGGAGAGACAGGCGTCGCCCTCGGGATGTCCATAAGTGTCGTTGAACGGCTTGAAGTGGTCGACATCGATCATTAAGAGCGACAATTCGCTGTTGTGCTGCTGGGCCCTCATCCATTCGAAATCGAGCCGGCTCTGGAAGCCGCGCCGGTTGGCGAGGCCTGACAGCATGTCAATCGATGCCATTACCGTCAGCCGATCGTTGCTGGCGATGAGCTCGCGCTCGCGCTCGGCAAGCTGGGCTGCCATCGTGTCGAATGCGCTGGCGAGCGGAACAAATTCGGCCGGCATGCGGCTATTTGCAGCGCGGACCGACCATTCACCCCGCCCAAATCGCTTGGCGACCGCCACCATCGTATTGATCGGCCGGATGATGAGCGTCTCCGCCGCGACCAGAGCGCCGATCAGCACGAACAGGCAGACCAACCCCAGTTGCAAATAGGCGTTGCGAATCTCGCGGTTGATGTCGGCGGCCACCCTGGCTTCATCGATGCCGACGATCAGTCGCGATTGGGTACCAGGAATCTGCGTGAAGTTGATGGTGCGTTTGGTTCCTTCCGCACTAGAGAATGAAGCCGATCCGGACGTTTGAGCCAGATTGATTGCCCTTGCTGCAACCGGCGACAGGAGCGGCAGGCGGCTCAACGGCCGGCCGATCATGTCGGCATGGTCCGCGGGTGCTGCCAGCACGGTCCCGACGCTGTCGACCAGAGCCGCCAAAATGCCGGGCCGGTCGCCGAGATCACTCATGATCTTCGACATCCATTCGAGATTGACGCCGGCAACGATGACGGTATCCGACGTGGGATCGATGGCAGATACCGGATAGGCCGCGATCAAGATCGGTTGATTGTCGCTCTTGGAAAGCAGAAAATCGCTGAAAACGAGGTCGCGGGCTTGCTTGGCCCTCTTGAAATAGGCGCGGTCACTCAGGTCGAGGCCAACCAGCGTGTCAAGCGTCGCGCATTGGATCCGACCATCCTTGCCGACCATCACCAGGTTGCGAATCCACGGCAGATTGACCGGGAGACCCGCGCGCAGGACGTCGCAATTGAGACCACCTGTTTGCTTCGAGGCTTGGATGTGGGCCGTGGATTTCAAAACGGTCTCGACCGATGAAATAACGTCGCGTTGGGCGTCGGCGCTATGCCGCGCGATGCGCGAGAATTCCGCGTAGGCACGCGCGATCTGCTTGTTGCGGGCGTCCTCAAGGGAACGGGTGCGTTCCAGCATCAGCGGCGTCACCAGGATCAACGCCAGCAACACCAGCCGCGCGCGAATACCGAGAAGCTTCTCGAACTTCACTTCTTTGCGCCTGAAACGAAAGCCTGACATTCTGCTCCCCCGACCCTCGCGCAGGGTATAAGAGAGGGTTCAAGAAGCCTTTCTCGAAATTCCTAAAAATGGAACAATCGCGAAAGAATTATGAATCGAAAGATGACGTTGACAACATGACCGAAGGCCTTTCTCGGCTAACCGCACATTTACCAACCGGGCTTTCCGCGGTGGAAGAAGAGATCGCGCGGGCGTGCAGGGACGTCGGGCGGGACCGCTCGTCGGTCACGCTGGTTGCCGTTTCCAAGACGTTCAATGCCGACGCGATCGTGCCGGCGATCGAGGCCGGACAACGCACTTTCGGCGAAAACCGCGTTCAGGAGGCCAAGGCAAAATGGGCGGGGTTAATGTCAGCTTACTCCGGCATCGCCTTGCATCTGGTCGGGCCGCTGCAATCCAACAAGGCGAAGGAGGCCGTGGCGCTTTTCGATGCGATCCATTCGGTCGACCGCCCCAGCCTTTGCGAAGCGCTGGCAAAGGAATTCGGCACTCAGAATCGGCGGCCGCAATTATTCGTTCAGCTCAACACCGGGGAGGAACCGCAAAAGGCGGGCGTCGCACCTGCCGAGGCGGACAGTTTCATCGCGAGCTGCCGCGAGAAATATGGCCTGCCGATTTCCGGCCTGATGTGCATTCCACCGGTCGACGATCCGCCGGCGCCGCATTTTGCGCTGACCGCCAAGATCGCCGCCCGCAACGGGCTGAAGAATCTGTCGATGGGCATGAGCGCCGACTTTGCGATCGCGATTGCGCTCGGCGCTACTCATGTGCGCGTCGGCTCGGCGATTTTCGGAAAACGCTAATCGTACGGTTTGCGCGGCTCTGCGTCCGCGCCAAGAACGCTACCCGATCACAATTTTCGTCCGTGGCCCGAGCCGCCGCAGCAGGTAGAGCATCGCCGATTTTGTCATCGAAACGCATCCGGCCGTCGGCGAAAAATCCGCGCGCGCCAGATGGAGGAAGACCGCGCTGCCGCGGCCGGCGACGCGCGGCCAAGTGTTGTGGTCGATCTCGACAATGAAGTCGTAGAGGTGGTCGTCGCGCTTGAGCCGGTCGCCGGCGCAATCATGGCCGAGCCGTACCGGCTGGTTGTAGTGGCGGCTGGTGGGGTCTTCGCACCAGGCGTCCTCGGAGCGAATCGCGCGAATCGGCAGCAGGGTCTGCGGTCGCGGGTTGCGGTCGGCGCGCCACCACAGCCGGCGCGGCTTGAAAATGCCCTTTGGGGTCCCGCCGTCGCCCTCGCGCTTGTTGGCGATGATGCCCCCGCGCCCAAGCGCGACCGGGATCGTCTGTTGGCCAGCCGTCAACCATCCGCGGCAAGGGTCTGCCGCGGCGGCGCGAATCCTGATCATGGTTACCGGCTGATCACGGGTTTGTGTTCCATAAGTATTTGAAATATCGGAATTATCCATTCAGCTCGAGGGTCTCCGGCTTGAGGGTCGAAAAAAAGCCGCGCTCGCGGCATTACAGGACGTTCATCAAAATGCTTCCGAATTCTAGGCTAGATTGCGTTTCGCCTTGTGAAACCGTAACAGCCTCTTACCTCAAGACGAACAAGTTCTGACCAACGCCGATTTTGCCAACCACGACTTGAGCCGAGCCGACTGGGCTCGCGCCGCCGCTCCAGAGGATTGTACCCATGGCCAACGCCCGCAAGATCCTGATCGTGGATGACGACACCGATCTGCGCGACACGCTTGTGGAGCAGTTGTCTCTGCACGACGAATTCGAAGCCTCCGCCGTCGACACCGGCGCCAAGGGCGCGACCGCCGCCAAGACCGATGCTCCGGATCTCGTATTGATGGATGTGGGGTTGCCGGATACCGATGGCCGTGAGGTGGTGCGTTCCCTGCGCAAGGGCGGATTCAAGGCGCCGATTATCATGCTCACCGGACATGATACCGATTCGGACACTATTCTCGGGCTCGAATCCGGCGCCAACGACTATGTCGCCAAGCCGTTTCGCTTCGCGGTACTGTTGGCGCGGATTCGTGCGCAGCTCCGCCAGCACGAAGCCAGCGAAGATGCGGTGTTTTCGGTCGGTCCCTATAGTTTCCGCCCCGGCTCCAAAATGCTCACCGGCGCCAACGCCAGGAAAGTGCGCCTGACCGAAAAGGAAACTGCGATCCTTCGATTCCTGTATCGTGCGGCCCAACTTCCGGTATCGCGGGAGACCCTGCTGCAGGAGGTCTGGGGATACAATTCGGGCGTCACGACACACACGCTGGAAACCCACATTTACCGTCTGCGCCAAAAGATCGAAAAAGACGCGGCCAATCCCGAGATATTGGTGACCGAAGCCGGTGGCTACAAGCTGGTGCCGTGATACGATTCAGCCGAAGATTCGTATTCGTGCGGCTGGTATTTCATGTCGATCGAAGATGACGTTGCACTGCTCGAGCGCGTCCCGACACTTCGCTTGTTGGGGATAGCGGCCTTGCGCATGCTGGCGATCGGCTCCGAGCAGCGCGATTTCGCGCGCGGTGGTTTGCTCTTCAATGCAGGCGATGAGGCGGACGCCGGATTTGTGGTCCAGCGCGGCTCATTTCGCATCGAGGACGATAGCGGCGCCGCGGTCGTCGCCGGCCCTGGCGCATTGATCGGCGAACTTGCGCTGATTACCACGATGCGACGGCCATCCACCGCGATCGCGCTGGAGGACTCGTCAGCGATCCGGATCGCTCGCAGCCTGTTTCAGCGCGTGCTGGAAAGCGATCCTGCCGCTGCGCGCCGGCTGCGCGACGAAATGGCCAATCGCACCAGCCAGATCGCGAGCGACATATTGATGGCGGGCGCGAAGCTCAGTATTTGAACTCAGCCATCCCTTACATCTCCAGCGTCACCGTCACCGGAACGTGGTCGGACGGCCGCTCCCAGCCGCGCGCATCGCGGGCGATGCGGAAATCGCTCACCCGTTCCTTGAGCGCAGGCGAGATCCAGATGTGATCGAGCCTTCTGCCGCGATCGCCCAGTGTCCAGTCCGCGGCGCGGTAGCTCCACCAAGTATAGACCTTTTCGGACTGCGGGATGCGGTCGCGTGCGACGTCGACCCACTCGCCCTGGGTTTGGGCCGCCAGCAGCTTCTCGCATTCGATCGGAGTGTGGGATACGACCTTCAACAATTGCTTGTGCGACCAGACGTCATTTTCGTGCGGCGCCACGTTGAGATCGCCGACCAGGATATGGTGATCCTCGCCGCGCGGATGCAACGGCTCGCAGGATTTCATCTCATCGAGAAAGCGAAGCTTGTGTTCGAATTTTGGATTGAGCGCGGGATCGGGAATATCGCCCCCGGCCGGCACGTAGAAATTATGCAGCACTAGCGGCCTTGACAGCTGCGCCCTTTCGCCGAACTCGACCGAGATGTGGCGCGAATCGATGTTGTCGCAAAACGTGCGGACGTCGGTCTTCTCGAACGGCAATTTCGAGATGACGGCGACGCCGTGATAGCCCTTCTGGCCGTTTAGCGCGACGTGTTCATAGCCGAGGCGTCTGAAGCGCTTCAGCGGAAAAGCATCGTCGATGCATTTGGTTTCCTGCAGGCACAAGACGTCCGGCCGGGCCGATTTGATGAATTTTGCGACCAGATTGATGCGCAGGCGCACCGAGTTGATATTCCAGGTTGTCAGGGAAAGGCGCATGGGACCGGCGATAAAGGAAGGCGTGCGCTGATGACGCACGTCTTCGTTCCGCAATCAAGAATGAATGTCTGGGGCAAGAACCGGAAGGTGTGGAAACCTCTCTGCGAACGGCCGGCCAACATCGGTCCAGCCGAATCGGAGCTCAGCCCGGTGGCAACGAATGGTCGGTGAAGTCGATCTTGAACAGGCCGGGATCGACCTTCCTGGAGGTGTCGAGATTATAGACCGCGACCGTGGTGTCATACCCTTGCGGGTCGGTCACCGTCCACTGCTTGAGCTGGCCGTCCTTGGCGCCAACCATCAGCAACAGGCGGCTGGTGCCGAGCAGCAACTGCTTCTCCTCGATGGTGATACTGATGTAGAGATCGTCGGCCGTCACGCTCACCACGTTGGTATCTTTCAACAGGTCGATGCGGTCCGAGAGCAGATACCGCAGTGGCGTTTGCGACAGCGGATAGATCTCCTGTGTATCAAGCCTGCGGTCGCGCACCGCAAGCATCGATCCGTCTGCGACAATCGCGATCGGATTTGGCGGCTCATATTCGAACCGTACTTTTCCGGGCTTCTGGATATAGAATTCACCTTTGGTCTTGGTACCGTCGGGCCCGACCTGGACAAATTTGCCGACCACGGTCTGCAGCGACGATAGATAGTTGCTGACCTTGGCAGCTTGCGCCTTTTGCTTGTCGTCGAAGGTCGCAAAAATACTGGCCGGAACATTGCGGCGCGGATCTGGAATCACGGGATTGGGCGGCACTGCCGTCGCACCGGTCGTCGTCGGGCCCTTTTGGCCATCCGAGGCGCTGATCTGCACGTCCCGGCCCTTTGGCGCGGGTTTGGGAATCGGAACGGTTTGCGCACGGCACGGCGCCGCCGCGCCTCCGATTGAGGCTACGATCAGAAGCGTCAAGGCGATTCGCGCGCCGGGAGAAAGCAACCGTTCGGCCATTCGTGGTTTGTTGTTTCTGGTCAACGTATCGTCCTGCCCGGCCCCGCGGCCTTTTATCGCTCTTTGTACAAAGGGGATATCGTTTTTCCGTGAGAAGATAATGGCGAATCGCGAGGTTCCAAGGCTTCAGGTCAAGCCTTCAGATCAAGCCTTCAGGTCAAGGCTCGATCAGGTAATCAGAAGCCGCCCTCTTCCTCTTCGACCAGAATTTCGCGCTTTCCTGCATGATTGGCTTGCCCGACGATTCCCTCAAGTTCCATCCGCTCCATCAGTGACGCGGCACGGTTATATCCGATCTGCAGCCGTCGTTGAATATAGCTGGTGGAGGCCTTGCGGTCGCGCTTGACGATCGCTACTGCTTGCGCAAACAGGTCGCCGCCGCCATCGCCGCCCATGCCGGTGGAATCGAATACCGCGCCGTCCTCGTCGGTCGGCTCCTCTGCCGTGACCGCTTCGAGATATTCCGGCGAGCCCTGCGTCTTGAGATGGCGCACCACCTTCTCGACCTCCTCGTCGGAGACGAAGGGTCCGTGCACGCGGCTGATTCGCCCGCCGCCGGCCATGTAAAGCATGTCACCTTGCCCGAGGAGCTGCTCGGCGCCCATTTCACCAAGGATGGTGCGGCTGTCGATCTTTGAGGTGACCTGAAACGAGATGCGGGTCGGGAAGTTCGCCTTGATGGTGCCGGTGATGACGTCGACCGAAGGCCGCTGCGTCGCCAGGATCACATGCAGGCCGGCGGCGCGCGCCATTTGCGCCAGCCGTTGCACCGCGCCCTCGATGTCCTTGCCGGCAACCATCATCAGGTCGGCCATTTCGTCGACGATGATAACGATGTGGGGCAGGGGCTCGAGGTCGAGTTTCTCCTCCTCATAGATGGCCTTGCCGGTTTCCTTGTCGAAACCGGTATGCACGGTGCGCGTCAGCTCCTCGCCCCTCGATTTTGCCTCGGCCAGGCGTTGATTGTGGCCGTCGATGTTGCGCACGCCGAGCTTGGCCATCCGCTTGTAGCGCTCTTCCATCTCGCGCACGGCCCATTTGAGCGCGACCACGGCTTTCTTGGGGTCGGTCACGACCGGTGTCAGCAGATGCGGAATGCCGTCATAGACCGAAAGTTCGAGCATCTTGGGATCGACCATGATCAAGCGGCACTGATCGGGCCGCAGCCGATATACGAGGCTGAGGATCATGGTGTTGATGGCGACCGATTTTCCCGAGCCGGTGGTACCGGCGATCAGGAGATGCGGCATGCGCGCGAGATCGACGATGATCGACTCGCCGCCGATATTCTTGCCGAGACAAAGCGGCAGCTTCGCCACCGTTTCGACGCTTTCCCTCGCGGAGAGCAATTCGCGCAAATAGACTTTCTCGCGGTGCGCGTTCGGCAGCTCGATGCCGATGGCGTTGCGGCCCGGAACCACGGCGACGCGCGTCGAAAGTGCGCTCATCGAGCGCGCGATGTCATCGGCCAACCCGATCACGCGCGACGATTTGATGCCGGGTGCGGGCTCGAGCTCGTACAGCGTCACCACCGGACCGGGATGGGCCTTGACGATTTCGCCGCGGACGCCGAAATCGCCGAGCACGCCTTCCAGCGCGCGTGAATTGGCATCGAGCTCCGACCTGCTGAGCGGCTGGCGATCGGACGCTCGCGGTGCGGTCAAGAACGACACTGCCGGCAGCTCGAACCGCTCGGACGATCTGCGCGCCGGCGCGCGGGCGGCCTTCTTGCGCGGGGCGCGGGCTGCCGGAACATCATCGTCCTCGTCATCGAAATCTTCGTCGCTCTCCGGCGTGATCGAGGGTGCCCTCCGCCCGTCAAGACTTGGTTCCTGACGCTCAAAGGAAGAGGCGCGCGGCTGCGGCGCGCTGGCGACCAGCGAGCGGTAGGCCACAGCCAGCAACCACATCAACCGTGCCTTCGTGCTCATCAGGGCGTGTACGGCCCATCCAAGCGAAATAGAACCGCTGTCGTCTTCCTCAGTCGAAAATTCCTCGTCGTCCTCTTCGGCCGAGAATTCCTCATGCTGTGGACGCGAACCCATTCCGCCTGCGACGAGGAACGTTGCGACCGTCGCGGCGCCCAGAACGATCCCGAGCGTCAGCTTGTAGACAAAGCCCGGCGGGCCGAACACGACCGCGGGCACGCGTACCAATGCATCGCCGACGACACCGCCCAGTCCCGTTGGCAGGGGCCAGGCGCCGCCACGCGGCCAGCAACTGGCAAAGCCCGCCGCCAATATCGTGCACAGGATCCACGAACCCAGTCGCAGCGCTTCACGGTCGAAGCCGCGGTGAGTCAACATGCGCCAACCCCACACCGCGACGGGCAGGATCAGCATGATCGCGCCGAGCCCGAGAATTTGCATCGACAGATCGGCGCCGATGGCCCCGGGATAGCCGACAATGTTGCGAATTGGGCGCGACGTCGCGTGGCTGAGGCTCGGATCCTGCACCGACCATGTCATCAAGGCCGCCGCTGCGCCGCTGGACAGCGTCAGCAGTCCGAGACCGGTGAGTTCGCGCAGGCGCCGCGCCAGCGCCTCACGGATTGCCGCCGGCAACTGGCCGACCAGGGGAATGACGCGTTCGATCGCCGGCATGCTCATCGGGCCTTCGCGACTGGATTGTGATGCGACTGACCAGCACCACAATCGCATCCTGGTTGCGCTTGATCGTCTTGGAGAAACCGTTTTGCTTCTTTCCCGATCATGTTCAGTCCAAAATTTCGACCAGCCGGTGCAATGCCTCGGCTGTTGTTTCGCTGTCGGCGACCAGCGCCAGACGAATATATCCGGCGCCGGGATTGCTGCCGTCCGACTGCTGCCGCGCTAGATAACTTCCGGGGATCACGCGAACGCCGCCGTCCCGGTAGAGTTTGACGGTTGCAGCTTCGTCGCCGCCTTTTGCCGACACGTCGAGCCAAACGCAGAAGCCGCCGGCGGGACGCCGATAGGCGTAGCGGTTTCCCAGAATCTGATCCGCGAGATCGAACTTGATCCGGTAAAGCCTGCGGTTCTCCTCGACATGCGCCTCATCGCCATAGGCGGCGACCGCGACGTGCTGCAGCGGCACCGGCACCTGGGGTGCCGCGACGTTGCGCAGCTCGTGAAACATGCTGAGGAATTTCTTGTCGCCGGCGGCAAAGCCGACCCGCATGCCGGGAAGGTTCGATCGTTTGGAGAGCGACTGAAACGCCACGACATTGGCAAAATCAGCCCCGGCGCATTCCAGCATGCTGCCGGGTGCTGTTTGCGTATAGATTTCCGAATAGCATTCGTCGCTCAAAATCATGAAGCCGAAGCGATCGGCGAGCTTCTTCAGCCGGCCGAAATATTCCTTCGAAGCGACTGCGCCTTGCGGATTTGCCGGCGATGCGATGTACATCGCGACCGTCCTGGCCAGCGTGGCATCATCGAGGGCGTCGAGGTCCGGCAGGAAACCGTTGGCGAGCGTAGTCGGCAGATAGATCGGCTCGCAGCCGGCGGCGCGGGCTCCCGCCCCATAGGCGGGATAGAACGGGTTGGGCATCAGGATTGCGGGCTTGCCCCTGCGCTCGCCGACGTATCGCGCGGCGGTCAGCGCCGCCAGAAACAGGCCCTCGCGGCTGCCATTGAGCACCAGAAGCTCGGATTCGGGATCGATCGCCCGCGGCAGGTCAAACCGCCGCGATAGCCAGCCGGCTGCAGCCCGCCGGAACGGCTCGATTCCCTTGGCGATGGGGTAGCGGCCGAATTCAGCAATATGCCTGGCCAGCACCGGGCCGACGAAGTCGGGCACGGGATGCTGCGGCTCCCCCAATGATAGTGTTATCAATGGCTTAGCCGGCCGATGGGGGGCCAGCAATTCGGTGACCCGCAAGAACGGCGAGCGTTCGCTCTCCTGACTGCCAGTGCCCTGCGGCATGCGGGATGAAGCGGTCATGACCATACGTGTCGCGCCAGCACTGTTGAGGCCGCCGGTCGTGTCTTCAGACCGGTGGGATGCGGATCAAACCACCATAGATACGGCGAGGTTAAGACGCGATTAACCATCGGTCGCCGCTGCGATCCAGACCCCTAGGTTCCGGCAAAAAAGAAAGGGGCTCCAACTTGCGCTGGAGCCCCTCAACGGTCGGGGCATTGCCGGGTATGTGCCCGAACCGTAGTTCTGGACGCGAGCCCTTACGGAGATCGCGCCCCTCGGGAGAACTCACATATTGTAGGCCCGCTCGGTGTGCTCGGTGATGTCGAGGCCCTCGCGTTCGCTTTCGACGTTGGTGCGCAGGCCGACGATGACGTCGACCACCTTGTAGATGATCGCCGACCCGATGCCCGACCACACCAGCGTGGTACAGACGCCCCAGGTCTGGGAGATCATCTGTGCGCCGAACTCGTACTCGGCAATCTTGCCTGTGGTGTAGTCCATGATGCCGGCGCCGCCGAGCGCCGGATTGACGAGAATGCCAGTGCCGAGCGCGCCGATGATTCCGCCAATGCAGTGAACGCCGAACACGTCGAGCGAGTCGTCGTAGCCGAGCGCGTTCTTGATCACGGTGACGAAGAACAGGCAGACCACGCCGACGACGAGACCGAGTACGATCGCTCCCATCGGACCGGAGTAGCCGGCCGCAGGCGTGACAGCCACAAGCCCCGCCACCGCGCCCGAAATGGCGCCGAGCACCGAGGGGTGGCCCTTGATCATCCACTCTGCGAACATCCACGATAACGCCGCCGCCGCGGTTGCGACGAAGGAGTTGGTCATCGCCAGTGCGGCGCCTCCGGATGCTTCGAGATTCGATCCGGCGTTAAACCCGAACCAGCCGACCCAGAGCAGCGAGGCGCCGATCATGGACATGGTCAGCGAATGCGGGGCCATCAGATCCTTGCCGTACCCGACGCGCTTGCCGATGATCAGCGCGCCGACGAGACCGGCGATGCCGGCGTTGATATGCACCACCGTGCCGCCGGCGAAGTCGATCGCGCCCTTCTTGTTGATCCAGCCGGCGTCGGCAATGACATCGGCGAGCTTGGCTTCGGCCGCGGCCTTCGCCGCAGCGTCGCTTCCAGCCGCCGCGATCGCCTTGACCGCATCAGAGATCGCGTCTGGGCCTGCCCAATACCAGACCATGTGCGCGATAGGGAAATAGACCAGCGTCGCCCACAGCGGGATAAACAGGGCTACGGCCGCAAATTTCATGCGTTCGGCGAAGGCGCCGACGATAAGGGCGGGCGTAATCGCCGCGAAGGTCATCTGGAAGCACACATACACCAACTCCGAGATGTTGGCGCCGACGCTGAACGTCGATGCCTTGGAGTCCGCAGTCACACCCATCAGCAACGCCTTGGAGAAGCCGCCGAAGAAGTCGGACCCGCCAGTGAAAGTGAGGCTGTAGCCGTAAAGCGCCCAGAGGATGACTACGATGCAAACGGTATAGAAAACCTGCATCAAGACCGAGAGCATGTTCTTGGATCGGACGAGGCCGCCATAGAACAGCGCGAGCCCGGGAATAGTCATCAACAGCACCAACACTGTCGACGTCAGCATCCAGGCGTTGTCGCCCTTATTGATGGTTGGTTCCGCATAGGCGGCGGGCGCGGCGAACAGGCCGAATGTGAGGGCCGCTAACCCCGCGCTATAGGGACGCTTCAACGCCATTTGGTTTACTCCTGATTGGATAAGATTGAGCGCGAGATCACAGCGCCGCGGCGTCAGCCTCGCCGGTCCGAATGCGAACCGCATGGTCGAGGTTGATGACGAAGATCTTGCCGTCGCCGATTTGGCCGGTCTTCGCCGCCGACGCGATGGCCTCGATGGTTTTGTCGACCTGGTCCGAGGCGATCGCAACCTCGATCTTGATCTTGGGCAGGAAGCTCACCGCGTATTCAGCGCCCCGATAGATTTCCGTGTGTCCCTTCTGTCGGCCATATCCTTTGACCTCCGTGACCGTCAGACCGTGAACGCCGATGGCGGTCAGGGCGTCACGGACTTCTTCGAGCTTGAATGGCTTGATGATCGCCATAACAATTTTCATGGGTCTTAATCCCCGCTTGGGCTCGGTCCAGACGCGACCGAGCGATCCCGACTGAGGTTCACCACGCGGAGAGGCTCACTACGCGGGCACAGCCGGTGCGGGAAGAATCAAATGCCGTGCCAGATCGGCGATGCCCCCTAACGAGCCGTTAACGCGGACGTTTTCGGGGACTGTCGCATTCGCTTGCGACCGCGTTATTTGGTCGCGCTCAAACGCTAGGCAGAGCGGCCCATAAGCTAGGCAAGACGGGCTCGCGACATATATTCCTGCCCACGATGAGTGCAGGGAAAAGGTATCTGGGTAACTAGCCGCCTACTGCAGTGCTTCGCCATGCTGCGAAATATCGAGACCCTCGAGTTCCTGCGGCAACGAAACCCGGATTGGCACGAACAGCCCCACCAATTTCAGAAGGATGTAGGTCAGGCCGGCGGACCAGCCCAGGGTGACGGCAACGCCGTAGAGTTGGGTCAGCACGAGGTGCGGGTTTCCCTCCAGCAGGCCCGAGGTCCCTCCGATTGACGCCGTTGCAAAGACGCCGGTCAGCAGGATTCCGCTCGTCCCGCCAACTCCGTGGACGCCGAACACATCAAGCGAATCATCGTAGTTGAGCCGGCGCTTGAGCCACGTGCAGGCCCAGAAACACACGAGGCCGGCGGTCATGCCGATCAAGATGCCGTGCCAAGGCGCGACGAAGCCGGAAGCCGGCGTAATCGTGCCCAACCCCGCCACGGCGCCGGAGATCATGCCAAGCACGGATGGCTTGCGCTGGATCGACCATTCGACCGCGCCCCAGGTCAGCGAGCCGGCGCAAGCGGCGAGATGGGTCGCGGCGATCGCCATCACGGCGTGCGAATTCGCGCCGAGCGCTGATCCGCCATTGAAGCCGAACCAGCCGACCCACAGCAGTCCGGTGCCCATCACGGCAAGCGAGAGATCGAAGGGCGACAGATTTTCGGCGCCATAGCCGTGACGCCGTCCGATCGCCATGGCTGCCACCAGGCCGCCGGCACCGGCGCTGAGATGCACGACAAGACCGCCGGCAAAATCTAGCACGCCCGCGGCACCGAGAAAGCCGCCGCCCCAGACCCAATGGGCCAGCGGCACGTAGACCAACGTGAACCAGCCGATAGCAAACAGGAGAAAGGCCGAGAAGCGCATGCGGTCGGCGACGGAGCCTGCCACCAGCGCCACCGTGATGATCGCAAAGGTCATCTGGTAGAGCATGAACAGGCTCTCCGGAATCGTCTTCGCCGCTGGGTTGACGCTGTCCATGGTCATCCCTGCGAGAAACCAGCGATCCAGCGTGCCGAGCCATGGACCGTCGCCGACAAACGCGAGCGAATAACCGAAAGCTACCCAGAGTATGGAAACGACCGCGACGCATGCGAGACTTTGGGCCATCGTCGCCAGCACGTTCTTCTTGCGCACCATGCCGGCATAGAACAGCGCCAGACCCGGTAGCGTCATCATCAGCACTAGCGCGGTGGCAACGATCATCCATGCGGTGTCGGCGGCGTTGATATTGGGTGTCCCGGCAAAAGCCGGTGTCGCAAAACAAAGGATCGACGCAAAACCGGCGCATGATCCGCCAAGGTGTGAGCGGCTTGGCGCAAAGGCCATGCGTTTTTTAATCGGAGCGCGGCCGGACGCAAAACCGGGCGCTGCTTTTGCTGATCTCGTTCTGGTCGGCGCAGCCAGCTCCGCCGCGCGACATGAAAGTACCCCCATTGGTGTTCCCCCACCCTGATAAGTTCTCGTTGATCGCAGTCCCCGCGCCGATGCCGGCTGCGATTGAAGCCTTGATTGCCTATAGCGCGTCGCTGTCGGTTTCGCCGGTTCGAATCCGCAGCGCATGATCGATCGGCATCACAAAGATCTTGCCGTCGCCGATCTGTCCGGTACGGGCGCTGGAAGTAATGACCTCGACAGCCTTGTCGGCGATATCGGAAGAAACGGCGATTTCGATCCGCAGCTTCGGGAGAAAATTCACGACGTACTCTGCGCCGCGATAAATCTCCGTGTGGCCCTTCTGGCGGCCGTAACCCTTGACCTCGGTCACGGTCATGCCGTGAACGCCGATGGCGGTCAGCGCCTGGCGGACCTCGTCAAGCTTGAAAGGTTTGATAATGGCGACAACGAGCTTCATGTTCAGGCCTTCATTTCCAGGGATTCCGAAAGTCGGTCAAGCCTTGATTTGCACCCGCACAAGTCTGGCATCTTTCTCCCCCAATGGCACAAAAAGTTAGCGGCTTGACCGAAAATCAATTGCGGAAGCGGGGTTCCGCTCGATAGCCTCCCCTTACAGGTGCAGAGATCGTTCGCCAAGGTCTGGCCTCCTCGCTCGCGCTGGCGTCGGCCCGTCCGGCCGGAACGGTGTCTAAAGTTCTGTTTTGACGCGTTTCTTTGCGCCATTCGGTGCCGCGTCTGGATCAGGTCCGGGACCGTGCGTGGTCCGAAAGCGCAGCGCAGGGGGATCGAATGCCAAGCCGATCGTGGTTCTTCGCGTCCCAGGGACAGCAGCAGGGCCCCTATTCGGAAGCTCAATTCCGCGAATTCATCTCCAGAGGCACGGTCCGCGCCGAAACCCTGGTCTGGACCGACGGCATGGCGGGTTGGCAGAAGGCCAGGGAAATCCCGGGCCTGATGTCTTCGGTTTCAAGATCGCCGGCCGCGCCGAGCAGAATGCTGGCAAGCGTTACTGGCTCGGGCAGCGGATCGCTATCGATCGAATTCGGTATCTGGGAGTTCATCTGGCGCTCGCTGGTTCTATTTATTGGCGCTTTGTTCTTGATTCCCTTCCCCTGGGTCTTCGTCATGTATTGCAAATGGCTGGTTTCCTGCACGCGCGTTCCGGCGCGCCCAAATCTCTCCTTCACCGGTAGCGCGATCACGATCCTGTGGTGGTACTTCGGCGCGATTGGGCTCGCCATTGGCCTCAGCGTGATCGACAGGCTGATCGGCGCCCGGCTTCTCAACGAAATCTCGATTCTGATCCAGTTCGGATTGTACTGGCTTGCCATCAGGTGGATTGTCGCGAACCTCGCATCGAACGGGCAGCCGCTGGGGCTAAGCTTCTCGGGGTCATTATGGGCCTATCTGGGCTGGAATATCCTGATGGTCCTGTCCTTCATCACCGTCATAGGCTGGGCCTGGGTCTATACCGCGCAGATGCGCTGGCTTTGCCGCAACATCCAGGGCACGCGACGCGAGGTCGTCTTCAAGGCCACCGGGCTGCAATATCTCTGGCGTGCCATCGTTGCCGTGCTCGCGAGCGTCCTCATCATCCCAGGTCCATGGGTGCTGCGCTGGATCATGCGTTGGCATGCATCGCAGATCGTGCTGGTTGAGAGAACCGCTTAAGCCGGCCACCCGAATGCGCGTTACTTGCGTTCGCGAAGCGAGCCCTCCTGCGCAACGGAAGCGACCAGCGTGCCATCCTGTTTGAATATCATGCCGCGGGTCAGGCCGCGCCCGCCTTGCGCACTGGGAGAGTCCTGGGCGTAGAGCAGCCATTCGTCGGCACGAAACGGCCGGTGAAACCACATCGCGTGATCGAGGCTCGCCGGCATCATGCGCCGGTCGAACAGCGTGCGGCCGTAACGTGCCATCGCCGCGTCCAGTAGCGAGAAATCCGACGCATAGGCTAGCGAGCACATATGCAGCGCGGGATCGTCCGGCAGTTTCGATGCGGTGCGAATCCAGACATGGATGCGGCCGTCCTCGATCTTCTGACCGAAATAGCGGCCGAGCTCGACCGGCCGCAGCTCGATCGGGCGGTCGGATTCATAGTAGCGGCGGATGAATTCCGGCATATCGCGGAACATCGGCTGTTTTGCCACTTCTTCGGCGGTGAGTTTCTCCGGCGGCGGGACGTCAGGCATCTTGTCCTGATGGTCGAACGCGCCGCCTTCCTCGATGTGGAACGACACCATGATCGAAAAGATCGCGTTGCCGTGCTGGATCGCAGTCACCCGCCGCGTCGAATAGCTCTTGCCGTCGCGCAGCCTCTCGACTTCGTAAATGATCGGAATCTGCGGATCGCCCGGCAAAATGAAATAGCAATGGAGCGAATGCGGCAGCCGGCCTTCGACGGTGCGGCATGCCGCTACCATGGCCTGTCCGATCACCTGCCCGCCGAATACCCGCTGCCAGCTCGTTTTCGGGCTGTTGCCGCGAAACATGTTCACCTCGATCGGTTCGAGATCGAGAATGGAAATCAGATCGATGAGGCCTTTGGACATGGAAGCGCTTTCGATTCTTTCGTCATTTCGGGGGCGGCGAAGCGTTGGAATCCGAAATCGGGGAGACGAAACCTCAAGATCGGGCCGCGAATGACCGCCGGAGCGAAAAAAGACCCTTGTTTCGCCCCTTTGTTTCGCCCAGCTATACTCCAGTGGCAATAGTGCGGGTGAGCAGGTCCAGTATGTCGGTACAGCGAAGCATTGTCATCGGCGGCGGCGGGTTTGCAGGGCTGGCGCTGGCGCTGGCGCTGCGTCAGGGCCTTGGCGCCGATGTTCCCATTATCGTCGCCGATCCGGCGCTTGGGTTGCGGCCGAGCCGCGATCCGCGTGCTACCGCCATCGTCGCCGCCTGCCGGCGGTTGTTCGATGCCATTGGCGTCTGGAAACAGGTTGCAGATGGAGCGCAGCCGATTTTGGATATGGTCGTTACCGACTCCAAGCTCGAAGACGCTACCCGGCCGGTTTTCTTGACATTTGCAGGCGATGTCGAGCCGGGTGAGCCATTCGCGCATATGGTCGAGAACCGTCATCTGATCGATGCGCTGGTCGAGCGCGCCGAGGCCGAGGGCATCGATCTTCGCAGCCTTGCGGTGACCGATTTTGTCTCGCGCAGCGACGGCGTCGATGTCACGCTGGCGGACGGCAGCACGGTCGAGGCGAGCCTGCTCGTGGCCGCTGACGGCGCGCGGTCGAAGCTGCGCGAGCGTGCCGGGATCGCCACCCATGGCTGGGACTACGATCAATCCGGCATTGTGGTCACGGTCGGCCATGAGCGCGACCATCATGGCCGCGCCGAAGAACATTTCCTGCCGGCCGGCCCGTTCGCGATCCTGCCGCTGACCCGACAGCGCTCCTCGCTGGTCTGGACCGAGAAACGCGCCGAAGCGGCGCGCATCACGGCTCTCGGCGAAGCGGAATTTCACGGCGAACTTGAACGGCGCTTTGGCTTGCATCTTGGCGAGATCACGGTGCTCGACAAACCGCGTGCTTTCCCGCTTGGCTATTTCGTCGCGCGTTCGTTCATCGGCGAGCGGCTCGCGCTCATCGGCGACGCCGCGCATGTAATTCACCCGATCGCGGGGCAGGGACTCAATTTGGGCCTGAGGGATGTCGCAGCACTTGCCGAAGTGATCGTCGACGCCGCGCGGCTCGGAATCGATCTCGGCCAGGCCGACGTGCTCGATCGCTATCAACGCTGGCGGCGGTTCGACACCATGGCGATGGGACTTGCCACCAATTCGCTGAATTTCCTGTTCTCAAACGAATCGACGCTGCTTCGCACGGTGCGCGATATCGGTCTTGGGCTGGTCGATCGCGCGCCGCCGCTAAAAAGCATGTTCATCCGCCAGGCCGCCGGCCTCGCGGGCGAAGTGCCGCGGCTTCTGAAGGGCGAGGCGTTGTAGCGATCAGCGCGCGTCGCCGGCGAGAATGAAGGCCGCGACCGCATTGATCAGGTCACCATCGATCGCCCGCTCCGGCTGGTCGTAGGCGGCCAGGTCGTCATCATCATCGCCGACATCGACCAGGACGTGGTTCATTTCGGGAAGCCAGAGCGTTTTCGCCTGCGGCGCGGCCGTGGAAAGGGCCACGAAATCCAGCCGCGCCACCTGAAGGTCCCGGCCACCGCCGACGATCAGAATCGGCCGATCGATCAGTTTCAAGGGATCGATGGGGTCTTCGGTAAAGGCGGAGGCGATACCGGGCTGCATCGCGGGCGCAATCGCCAGACCCCTTGGTGGGGGATCGACGATCTGACCAGCCATGATAGCGTCGATCGCCTTGAGGATAGGCAAAAGCACGTCGGGCGGAATTTGCTTCCGTTGAAGTTGAGCTTTTACGAGATCGCCCTGCTTCCGCGCGGCGGTGACGAGCAAGACCAGACGATCAACCGGCATTCTCCGCGCGGTGAGGATCGCGACCAGGCCGCCCTCGCTGTGACCAATCACCGCCACCTGGGCGAATTTTCCAGAGCTGCGGAGGTAGTTCACGAGCGATACCGCGTCGTCGACATAATCCTTGAAACGAAAATCTTCCGGCGCTCCGAATTGCGGTTTCCAGCCGCCCGCACCACGCTTGTCGTAACGCAGCGTTGCTATCTTGCGCGCGGCAAGCTGCTCGGCGAGCTTCTTCAAAGTCGCGGGTTTGACTTGAGGTCCGTTGCCGTCGTGATCGGTCGAGCCGGAGCCGGCGATCAAAAGCGCGACCGGCGGCCGGTCGACATCGGCCGGCACCGTCAGCACGGCGTCAATGTTACCGATGCGAATTTTGGTCTCTTCGCCGCAGGCGCCTGTCATTGCGCCGCAAAGACTGACGATCGCGAGCGCGCCAACGAGCGCTTGGACGCGCACGGTTACTCTATCTTTCTTGCCTCTTCGGGCAGCATGATCGGAATGCCGTCGCGGATCGGATAGGCGAGCTTTGCTGCGCGCGAGATCAATTCCTGCCGTGCGGCGTCGAATTCGAGCGGACCCTTGGTCACCGGGCAGACAAGAATTTCCAGCAGTTTGGGATCGACGGTGCCTTCAGGTCGTTCGGGCGCGGCTGTCATGGTCAGGTCTCCGGCTTGGTCATGCGACGCTGTATCATATTCGCTCGAAACATGTAGCCGCATCGCGCAAGGCGCGTGGCAGCGGTCGGCGGAGCCGGGGAAACGCCGAAAAAGGCCAATTAGCTGAAAAGACGGCAATAGAAATCCGGGCCTTGCGCGTAAGCCAGCGTTAAAGTTTGAAGGTAAAAAAACATTTCCGCATTCAGGATAGTTGCAGAAGGGGGCAAGCGGGCGGTGCTTTTCGCGGGTATTGCCGATCATCCCCAGCCGTTTGAGTCTGGCCTGAGGAAGTAGGTAAAGGGAATTCAAAGGGATCAGCTACATTGTGAGAGGTCCCGCTAGGCAGATTCCAACACTTCTTCTGTAAAACACCTCAAATGCCGGATGGGCCGCATCTTGAGCGGATGAAGGATCGACATGCTTACGCTAGCAAATCGACGCAAAAGCGAACGCCGCCACTGCAGGAATTTCGCCAAAATCCAGTTTGGGACCGGTACCTTGCCGCGCGACTGTACGATTACGGACATTTCGGACGGCGGCGTCAAAGTGATCGCCGAACATCTCGATATTCCCTCCGAGTTCACGATCATATTGTCGGAAGGCCGACCCCGCCAATGCCGGCTGGCATGGCGAATCGGGTACGAATTCGGCGCTCAATTCGTCGATTAGGCAGAAGAATCCCTTAAGAACGGGTCGTCCGGCTCGAAAGCCGGCCTCACAAGACCGGCTTAACCGGAATTTAGGGTTAACCTGTGAGCATTTCTGGCAGCCGCCGGTCACAGGTCCCAGAAATGTCCCCGCCATCGCCCCCGCAGAACGGCCTCGCGAGATTCCTCGCATCGGCAATAATGTCGGCGATTTTGGTGTCGGGACTCTGTAGCTGCCAGACCGACGGCATCGCGGACATAACGGGATCGCTCGGTGGAAAGGCTGAGAAAAGCCATTCCGCCGAACCGTCTCACAGCCTGGATTACTATCGCGATCGCGCCCGCGCCAAGCCGGAGGATGCGGACGCGGCATTGCAGTATGGAAAAGCGCTCCGGGCAGCGGGGCAGCGTTCCCAAGCGGTCGCCGTACTCGAGCAGGCGACGATCGCCCACCCCGGCGACAAGGCGCTGCTTGCGGGTTATGGGCGCGCGCTGGCGGACAACGGCAATTTCCAGCAGGCCTTCGATGTCCTTAGCCGCGCGCATTCCCCCGACAATCCCGACTGGCGCATCCTCTCCGCTCAGGGCGCGGTGCTTGACCAGCTCGGCCGAGGTGAGGAAGCGAGGCAATATTACGCGAGCGCGTTGAGGATCGTGCCCGACGAACCTTCGGTGCTGTCAAATCTTGGGCTCTCTTACGTCCTTTCGAAGGATCTGCCCAAGGCGGAGGAGACCTTGCGCCGCGCCTATGGCCAGGCGGATGCCGACCCGCGCGTGCGGCAGAACCTTGCATTGGTGGTCGGACTGCGGGGCCATCTTGCCGAGGCCGAAAGTATTGTGAAGGAAGGCCGCCAACCCGAGGAAGCAGCGGCCGATGTCGCCAATCTGAGGCGCATGTTGGCCAAGCGAGCCAGCGCAAGGCCCGACGCCGACAACACGGCTTCGATAGGCGTTGCCCGGCCTGAGTGAGAGATCGTTCCGGCGGACGCCGGGATGGCGCGCCTGCGAACTACGCGCTGCGCAATTTGCTGAGGATCGGCGCCAGCAGCGAACCGCGCGGTTTCTTCCCCTCGCCACGGCCGGTCACCTGTTGTGCGATCTGCACGAACAACTTGCTGATGCGATGATTGGCGGAAATCTCCGCGATCATCTGGCCGTTATTGGCGGCCGTGCCGAACATCCGCGGGTCGATGGGTATCGAGGCGATCGGCTGGATTTCCATGGCCTTGGCGAATTCACGCGGGGTGATTTCCGGCCGCTTGGACATGCCAACCTGGTTGAGGCAATAATGCGGCGGCCGGTCGTTGGGGCGCGCCGCCCTCAGCATGCTCAGCATGTTCTTGGCGTTGCGCAGATTGGCGAGGTCCGGCTCGGCCACTATGAGGATATCGTCCGCGCCGACCAATGCTCGCCTTGTCCATCCCGACCATTGATGCGGGATGTCGAGGACGATGCACGGCGTCGTCAAGCGCATGGTGTCGAAGATCGCATCGAACGCGTCAGCGCCGAAATCGTAGACACGGTCGAGCGTCGCCGGCGCCGCCAGCAGGCTGAGATGGTCGTTGCACTTCGCCAGCAAGCGCTCGATGAAGGCGCTATCGGGCCGCTCAGCGGCGAACACCGCGTTGGCGATTCCCTGCAACGGATCCTTGTTGTAGTCGAGGCTGGCCGTGCCGAACGCCAGGTCGAGATCGATGACGACGGAGTCCAGCGCAAGATCGTGCGCGATCGCCCACGCCACATTGTGCGCGACCGTCGATGCGCCGACGCCGCCTTTGGCGCCGACGATGGCGACGATGCGGCCGACGGCGACCGCTTCCGACGCCGAGAACAGGCCGCAGATCGCGCGGACTACATCGAGGGTCTCGACCGGTCCGATCACATAATCGCTGACGCCGCGGCGTACCAGTTCGCGGTAGGGCGCGACGTCGTTCTCGTTGCCAATGACGACGACGCGCGTTCCCGCGTCACATACGGTGGCGAGTTCATCGAGACCCTCTAGGATGTCGTTGCTGCCCTCGGTCTCGAGAATGATGACGTTCGGCGTGGGAACGCTGTGGTAGGTTTCGATGGCCGCTTCCATGCCGCCCATCTTGATCGTGAGATGCGCCTTGGCGAGGCGTCGATCGAGCCCGGCGGACTGCACCGCTTCGGCGGTTGCCGGGGTTACGCAGAATGCCTGCACCGACACGCGCGGGGCTGGCGCGATGTAATCGTCGGCTGCCGTCGGCGCGACATCCGGCGCTTCGGAATTTTCATGCGAGTGGATCATTTGCCTGTATCGCTGAGTTTGGCCTTTTCGGCTTCAGGGTAATCGGTCGCAGTGGTGGTGCCCTTGCGATATTTTTCGAAGCCTTCGGTGCGCCGCGCGGTATAGGCGGGCGTCTCGGGCCGCGGCTGAACCAGGTCAGACGGATTGGCCACCATCGCCGCCATGTTGCGCTGATATGCGCAGCCAAAATTGTAGTACGACTTGTTCTCGGCGTAGCCTCTGTCCTTCACGGAAGGACCGATATCCTCGGGCCAGAGCCCGCACGGTCCGGCTACTGCCACGATTTTCGGATAGCTCAAGCGGATGGTTGCCAGCGTTCGAGGATCGTCGGGCGTGTAGCGATGCAATCTGATACCATTTGGCGGCACGCCGCCCGCCTCCAGCACCGCCTTGATTTCCCGGAACGCGCTCTCGGCGGCCCGTGCATTTGGCGTATTGACCGGCACATCGGCGACGATCGCGCCGGTGCCTTCGCCGACCCATATCCGCGCCAATCCGGCGACGTCGGCGCGTTGCGCTTGCGACAAGCCGCCACGCGCGTGACCGACGAAGACCACGATGGAGCGGTCGGCCTCCTGGACAGCGATCGGATGGCGCAGGCGATAGTCCTCGGGAACGTGAGCCGGCGTCGCGACTGTTCCGGTGGTCTCCGTGCACGCCCCGAGCGCCACGGCAAGGCCGAATAGCGCGCCCACCAGGCGCAGCGTTGGATGGCGATCGACCGATGTCTCGTTTGTCATCGTGGAGTCCTCGTCCCGTCGTCTCAGTCGATGATGAAGCCAAAGTTGGGTTGATAATTTCCGATCGGCTCGGCGCGCGCTGGAACGCCGTAGATCCGGTTGATCTGGGCCAGCAGGGTCGATTGCGAATCCGATGCAGGCGCAAAGCCGTCGTCGGGCCGCGACAATTCCTTTTGGGCGACCGCCCGCACGACATAGGGCGTCACGATGACCATCAGCTCGGTCTGATTGTTGACGAAGTCCTGGCTCCGGAAAAGCTGTCCCAGGATCGGTATCTGGTCCACTCCCGGCAAGCCGTTGACGGCCTGCTTGGTTTGCTCCTGGATCAGACCGGCCATGGCCAGCGAGCCGCCGGAGGGAATTTCCAGCGTGGTTTCGGCGCGGCGGGTCTTGATCGAGGGAATAGTCGTTCCAGCCACTCCGCCCTGCAAAGCGTTTTCCTGGGAAACTTCCGATACTTCGGTCATCACCCGCAGGCTGATCCGGCCCTCGGTCAAAACCACCGGCGTGAAGTTGAGCGAGATACCGAATTTCTTGAAGACAACCGTTTGAAGGCACTGCCCGATGGCACCCCCCGTGGTCGTTTGACAGGTTACGCCGGCCGGAATTGGAAATTCGCCGCCCGAAATAAATGTCGCGGACTCACCGGAGATTGCAGTCAGATTCGGCTCTGCCAGAGTGCGCACCACACCAGCACTCTCCATCGCCCGCAGCGTCGCTGTGACCGTCGGCAGGCCCGCTCTGCTCAGGGCCGACGTGGTCAAGTTGTTGCCGGGGACGAGCGGCGCATTGTTTGCGGTGAACGGGTTGGAGTTGTTGAAATTAACCACCGCGGTGCCGTAATTCATGCTGGCGCTGAGATCGATGCCCAATTGCTTGATGATATCCCGCCGCACTTCCGCGACACTGACCTTCAACATCACCTGATCGCGGCTGCGGACCACGATGGTGTTGACGACCTTCTCAGCGCCGCCCACCAGTCGCGCGGCGACATCGCCGGCCTGCTGGGCCTCGATCGGACTGGATACCGAGCCTGTCAACATGATGCTGTCGCCGACGCCTTCGGCCTGGATCGCTGCTCCCGGCAGCATTTGTCGCAGTGCGGCGCGCACACCGTTGAGGTCGCGCTTGACGGCGATGTCATAGGCCGCGATCTGCTGGCCCTCGGAATCGAAGAACACGACGTTGGTTTGGCCGACCGCCGAGCCAATAATGTAGGCGCGCTGCGGCGAACGGACGACGGCGTTCGCAACCTTCGGATCAGCGACCAGCACGTCCTTGACGTCGCGGGGCAAGTCGATGATCACCGATTTACCGATACCGAGCGCGAGAAAACGGACCTTCACCGGCACGCTCGAGGTAATCGACGGCGCGGTGTCGCTGTCGGCTGCCATGACGGGAGCCACGGCTGGAAGTGCGAGCGCGGCGGCGGCCGAAAGCGACAAGGCGCGGATCAGAACGGTTCGGATCGACAGCCGGTTTCCCCTGCATTTCATATTATGCGTCCTTCTGGTCACGAGCGCCCTTTCTGGTCACTTCGCGGTCGTGGTCTGGTTGGTGATGCCGTAGCGAACCACGTTGACGCTGGCGCGCTGGCGGGCCACGTCTTCAGGCTGGATCTCGACCATGTTGGCGTCGGCGATGCTGCGCAGCGCCAGCGACAGCGTGCCTGCCTGGCGCGCCGCGGCGAGATCGGCCGCTTGACCGGGCTTCAATTCAAGCGTGACGGTCTTGCCGATGACGGTGTTGGTGCCGTCTTTTTCCTTCGGCGCCTGGTCGATCGCGAGGACGCGAACGTTTGCGAGGATGATGTTGGTATGCACGATGTCGGGCGCGGCCGGACTTGGGTTCTTCTCACGCCGGGTGAGAAGGACATCGACGCGGTCGTTGGGCAGGATGAATCCACCTGCACCGGTCTCTGGAGAAATCTCGGTCGAGACGGCGCGCATGCCCGTTGGCAGGATCGCAGCCATGAAGCCAGAACCATCTGCCTTAACCAGTTTTGCTTCCCGGATCGGCTCGCCGGCAATAAAGGGCGCCCGCGCAATCGAGCCCGCGACCTGGTTGTTCGCGTCCGGGCGATCGCTGCGGCGAATGAAGCTGCTGCTTGCCGTTGACGCCGGCCAGGTTTGCCAGAGCACGTCGTTCTGCGTGAGCGTCTGGCCGAGGCCGATATCGGCCTTCGCCACCAGAACGTCGACGGTTTGCAATTGCGCAACCGGCGCGCCAGGGGCCGGCTTGTTGTCTGATCCGCTCACAAGATAGGCGGCGACGCCGCCAGCCGCGAGAGCGATAGCCAGGACGACAATGCGGGCGGTATTCATACGCGCTACTACTCTGTTACGCCGGATACTGAACTTTGAGCTGGCCGTAAGCCTCGCCTCTAAGGATGACTAAGCGGTAAAGGTATAAGCGAACTTGAAAGCCGAGATGATTGCAGGAGAGGATCGCGGGATCTGTCCGCATGGTGAACGCAAGGTTATCGTTCGTGGACGATGCGAGCGGTGAAGTTGCGGATAGGGGCGTATTCGCCTGGTTTAGGCAGCAAACTCGCAGATAGACTTGGTACCGGAAGCGTCATCGTCGCCGGGACCTTGGCGCTTGCCGGCACCGCCGTTCTGAAGACCTATGATTCACCATGCGAACAAAAGCTGCGAGGCGACGCCTCCCGGCAACCGCCGCTATCGCGATGTCATCCGGAGCATTTCCTCCAGCACCGCCTGCTGACAGGCCCGCGGCAAGGCGCCGCCCGGCAGCGTGCTTCTGCTGGCGGCGCCCTCGGTCGCGTCGGCATCCGCCCGGCACTGGAACGTCATCACGATGGTCGCGATGTACGGCTTTGGTATGCTCGGCGACGCCTGGATTTTTCGCGGCCGGCACTTTGGATGGATGGCGCTTGGCGCGGTAATCGCGATGGCGGCCGTGGGCCATAATGATCAGGGTCGCGGCCGTCGATGCCGATTGATCCATCGCAACAGATTAGAACTGCTCTAGTATAGAGTTTATTCATCCCTCCGGCCGCAAGTGTCTGTGCCGGTTTTATAATTCCTCTAAGGTCAACGTGTTTCGCCTCGCTGCGCTTGACCTTCGCGTCCGCGGTTGAAAATACAAACCATGACCACCATCAAGCAGACCGATGCGCCCCCGCAGATTCCCCTGGGCTTGGCCAAGCGCGGCTATTCCGGGGTGATCCATCACCTTGCCGCCGACAGAGCCAGTTCCGCGCTTTCCTCGGTCGAGCTCGAAAGTCGCCTGATCGAACTCGGATTCGTGGAAGGCGCCAAGGTCGAGGTGCTTCACGAAGGCATCGTCGGGCGCGACCCGATTGCGGTCCGCATCGAGAACGTCACGGTCGCGGTGCGACGGCGCGAGGCGATGGCCGTCATTGTCGTCTGACGAACCGGTACAGCGCCATGGAAGCCCCGTTGATGCATCTCGCCCTGGTGGGCACGCCGAACAGCGGCAAGACGTCGCTGTTCAATGCGTTGACCGGCAGCCGCCAGAAGGTCGCCAATTACCCTGGCGTAACGGTCGAGCGCAAAGAGGGCTTTTTCGTCACGCCGCGCGGGCGGCAGTTGTCGGTGGTCGATCTGCCCGGCACCTATTCGCTGCGCGGCCGTAGTCCCGACGAAGAGATCACCCGCGATTTCGTGCTCGGCCGCGCCAGCGGCGAAGCGCTGCCCGATCTCGTGCTTTGCGTGGCCGATTCCACCAACTTGCGGCTGACAATCCGCCTGGTGCTCGAGCTCAAGCGAACCGGCCGTCCGCTGATGCTGGTGCTCAACATGTTCGACATCGCCACCAGACGCGGCGTCACCGTCGACGTCGCCCGCCTGTCGAAGATGTTGGGGATCCCGGTGGTGACGTCGATTGCGGTGCGCAAGGGCGGCACCTCGGACCTGTTGCGGAAAACCGACGAGGTCGCCGCGCAAGCGCCGATCCAACCTCAGCAAAATCTCTGGCAGCCGCTGTCGGTTGCCGAGTTGCGCGCCACCCAGCGCGATGCCGACGGCATTATCGCGGCAACCGTCAGCCTTCCAGCAAGACCCGACACCTGGACCGCTCGGATCGACGCCGTGGTGTTACATCCGGTGGCCGGGCTCGCCATCCTTGGGACCGTCCTATTCGTCATGTTCCAGGCGGTGTTCGCCTGGGCACAACCGCTCATGGTGGTCTTGTCGCTTGCCTTTGCAGCTCTGGGGCAATTGGTGCACGACACATTGCCAGCCGGCTTGCTGCAAAGCTTCCTTCAGAACGGCGTGATCTCCGGCGTCGGCAGCGTCATCGTGTTCCTGCCCCAGATCATCATCATCTTCCTGTTCATCCTTCTCTTGGAGGATTTCGGCTACATGGCGCGGGCGGCGTTCTTGATGGATCGCATCATGGGCGGCGCGGGCCTGCATGGCCGCGCTTTCATTCCGCTGCTCTCGAGCTTCGCCTGCGCCATCCCCGGTATCATGGCGACGCGCGTGATCGACAACCGCCGCGATCGCCTGACCACGATCCTGATTGCGCCGCTGATGACCTGTTCGGCGCGTATTCCCGTCTACACCCTGATAATTTCCGCGTTCATCCCCGCCGAGCAGCTCTGGGGTTGGGTCGATCTTCGGGGCCTCGTTATGTTCGGCCTTTATGCCGCGGGCATCACCAGTGCGCTCGGGGTTTCCTTCCTGATCAAGTTCTTCATGTTGCGCGACTATGCGCCCGCGCCATTCATGCTGGAATTGCCCGACTACAAAATGCCCCGCGCGCGCAGCATCGCGATCGGCGTCTATACGCGGGCGAAGATGTTTTTGCAGCGAGCCGGCACCACGATCTTCTCGATGATGGTGCTGATCTGGTTTCTGGCGTCGTTTCCGACCCCGCCGGCCGGTGTTGAAGATCCCGCCATCAACTACAGCCTTGCCGCCGTGATCGGCAAGGCGCTGGCACCGCTGTTCGCGCCGCTGGGGTTCAACTGGCAGATCGTGGTCGCGCTGATTCCCGGCATGGCGGCGCGGGAAGTTGCGGTCGCGGCTCTCGGTACCGTCTATGCGATCGAGGGCGGCAAGGAAGCCGCCACGCAGATCGGGCAGGTGCTTGCCACGAAATGGAGTTTGGCGACGGCGCTATCGCTGCTCGCCTGGTACATCTTCGCCCCGCAATGTGCTTCCACGTTGGCGGTGATCCGGCGCGAGACCGGAAGCTCGAAATGGATGGTGCTCACCTTCGCCTACATGTTCGTGCTCGCTTATGCGGCGAGCCTTGCGACCTATAACGCCGCCGTCGCGCTCGGGGCCGGTTAGAGCGTTTTCGAGCGAAAGCTTGCCCCAGACTTGATCCGGGGTGGATACCGGTTCGCGCGAAGAAAACGCGTCAAAATTCGCCCGACGCACGAGGCTCATTCGAGCCTCTTGTCCACTTTAGTTTTGTTCTAATTCTAATGTGGAGGGATTCCAGTCGCCGCGCGACGTTTTGCGAATTCCAAATCCATATCGCAACGGTAATAGGTGCCCAACAAGTCGCGGAGCCTTTGATCTCCGCAGATTGGGGGCTCCTATGTCGCTGCATCAATTTCTGCACCTGACTGCATCCGCATTCGGTTCGGGTCATAGTTCGCGGCGAAGGACGCTGCTCGCGGCAACCGCGTTGACGATCGCAAGCAGCGGCGGCGCGTGGGCGGCGGACGATGCGGTCAACGAAGCCCTGATGAAGAAAATGGAAGCGATGGAGAAGCGCATCCAGTCGCTTGAGGCTGAACTCAAGCAGAAGCAAGTATCTGCTCCCGACAAGCCGGCGGCCCCTACCGACAAGCCGCCCGCCCCCTCCGACAAACTGGCCGTGTCCTCGGAGAAGATGCCCAAAAAGGCACCTGGCCCGGAGTCGAAAAAGAGCGTCGCCGCCGCGGCACCAGCAGACCCGGCACCCGACGCCTCCCGCAAGCCGTCGCCAAAGTCGAAGCCGCTCGACGTCTCGTCGAAACCGTCCGATTTGCCGATACTAGGCCTGGCGCCGTCGCCTGTGACGGGACTGAGTATTGGGGCTTATGGCGAGGTCAAGTTCGGCACCATGCAAAATCCCGCGGCCAACGGCCAATGGCAGAACGGCTTCGACACGGCGCGTATGGTGCTGCTGCCAACCTATGCGATCACCGACAACATCATCTTCAACGCCGAGATCGAATTCGAGCATGCCGGTTCGGGTTTCGACAACGACGACAAGCTGCATGGCACCGCCGAGATCGAACAGCTATGGATCGACTTCAAGTTCGTGGATCAGTTCAATTGGCGCGCACCCGGCGTCGATCTGATTCCGATCGGCTATATCAACCAGCATCACGAGCCGACCCAGTTTTACAGCGTCAACCGGCCCGAACTCTACAACAGTATCATTCCGTCGACCTGGAAGGCCCCGGCCACCAGCGTTTACGGCACGATCACCGAAGATCTGAAGTATCAGGTGATGGTCAGTGCCACCAACGAGGATTTTGGCGATTCCTTCGCCAATCGGACGGCGGCCAAGACCGTCCCTCCCTTTGGCACGCCGTATTTTCCGGGCATTGACGGGCTCAACGCGCTGGCGTTCTCAAACCCACCGCTCGGCGACTTCCAGCAGCTCTCCAACGCCGTTGCCGTATCCGGCCGGCTCGATATGACGCCAACGTTCTTGCCGGGCTTCGGCGGCAGCGTCAGCGCCTATTACTCGCCGAATGTCGTGCCGCGCGGTGCGCATGACGATCTTGGCAACTTCCTCGGCCCGTCGAGCCTGACCATGTTCGACGCCGAATTCCGCTACCGGGTTCCTAATACCGGCCTCGAGCTTCGCGGCGAATATGTCTTCGTCGGCTTCGGCAACCCCCAGAATCTGCGCGCCAACAATGACACCGACCCCACCGACAACGTCGGCAAGACGATGTTCGGCTATTCCGGCGAGATCGCCTACCACGTACCGCTCGGAACCTTCATCGGCAGCGAATGGGAGGCGGTGCCGTTCTACAATTACACCTATGAGAATCTGCAGACCGGCGGATTTGCCGGAACCGATGCCAATATGCCGACCGGGGCGGGCCAGCGCCAATTCCACACCGCGGGCGTAGCGGTCTTTCCGTCGCCCAAAGTGGTGCTGAAGGCAACCTATCAAAGGGTGATCGATAAGAGCGCGGCCGGCGCTCTATCGGATTCGTTCCTCGGCGGTGTCGGATTCTTCTTCTGATTCCGAAAGATATCCGCATTTAAAAAATGCCACGGGGCCAGGGCAGCGGCTTGCGGGGCGATTGATTTGACTGGAATGCCGGAGCAAGGAGCGTCATGACGCAATGGGTTCGATATACACTGCCGGCGGCGGCGATCGTCTCGATCGCTTCGCCGGCCTATTCGATGCAGTATCTTTCAATCGAGGAGGCGCAGAAGCACGCATTCCCCTCGGCGACGCACTTCACCGAAGTGCAGGCGGGCCGGGTCTGGAAAGCCGAGGCTGGGGGACATGTCGCCGGTTTTTTCATCTTCGATCGGGTGATCGGAAAACACCTCTATATCGACTACGCAGTGGCGTTGACGCCGAGCGGCGCGGTGCACGCCGTCGAGATTCTGCAATATCGGGAGTCCTATGGTGGCGAGATCAGGAGCCCTGGCTGGCTGGCGCAATTCGTCGGAAAGACCAGCGGCAGTTCGCTCAAGATCAACGGCGACATCCGCAATATTGCCGGCGCGACCTTGTCTTCAACGCACATCACCGAAGGTGTGAAGCGAGTATTAGCAGCCTATGGCAACCGCCTCCGATAGACCTCGCCGCGCCAAACCGATGCTCGGAACCTTCGTGGAGATCGAGCTCGCGGGAGTGGACAAGTCCGAGATGAATACGGCGATTGATGCCGCATTCGAGGCCGTCGCGCGCGTGCACCGGCTGATGAGCTTTCACGAACAGGACAGCGACGTCAGCCGTCTCAACCGCGACGCTTGCTTTCGGGCGGTCGGCGTTCACGCCTGGACGTACCAGGTCCTGGAAGCCGCCGTCGAGATGCACCAGAGGTCAAGTGGCATGTTTGATGTCGCCGTCGCGCCGGTCTTGCAGGCCCTGGGGCTCTTGCCGCGCCTTCACGGCGACATGCCTATCAGCGAAGGCGCGCGGGCGTTCGATGCAATCGAGCTACTGGACGGGCAATCCGTCCGCTTTCGTCATGCCGATGTCAGGATCGATCTTGGGGGCATCGCGAAAGGCTTCGCGGTCGATCGGGCGATCGAGGTGTTGCGCGGATCGCTCGCCACGAGCGGGCTGGTGAATGCCGGCGGCGATCTTGCGGTTTTCGGGCCGGAGCCGCAAATGGTCCACCTCCGGCACCCACGCGACCCCCGCGGCTTGATCTGCAGTGTCGAGGTCACCAACGAGGCCGTGGCGTCAACGGCGCGTCGCTTCGATCCCTTTCGCGCTGCGGGTACGATGGACTCGGCGATTATCGATCCCGGCAACCGCAAACCCGCACAAGGCATCGACGGGGTTACTGTACGGGCGCATTCCTGCACGATCGCGGATGCGCTGACCAAAATTGTGATGATTGCCGGAACGGACGCAACCGGATTGCTTGAGCACTACCACGCAAGTGCGCTACTGGTTGCGGCGGACGGCAACCTCCAGATCACCCCCGACTGGCAACACGCAGTACACCTTGCGGCTTAAACCTTCATTCCGTTTTGCGATCTACGCGGCCTTCGTGGTTCTGTTCTTGTCAGGCCTGGGTTGGTTCGTCGCGGACCGGCAAAAGGATCTCTCCAGCGACGAGATCTGGCAACAGAGCATCGCGTATTTCTTGATGGTTCATGGCGGGACCGCGATGGTGACGCTGATGCTGCTGGGTGCCCTGATCCCCCTGCACATGTTGCGTGCCTGGCGCAGCCGGAAGAATCGAATTTCCGGATCGGTCATGGCCACGTTCAACGCGGTGCTGATCGCAACCGCCTTCGGGCTTTACTATCTCGGATCGGAAACGATCCGGCCCTGGATGAGCTGGATTCACATCGCCGCAGCCCTTGCCCTCTGCCTGTGGTTCCCCCTGCACATTTATTGGGGCCGCCGCGCGATGCGCTAATCTGGTCAAGGCAGGCTTACTGCAAGCCCGTGTCGCCGCTGGTGCGCTTCTTGGCGAGGTCCATTTCGGTGACCGCAATCAGAATCTCTGCGCGGGTCTTGAGATCCGGCGCCTCCAACATCGCCTGCTTTTCCGGCGGCCCGTAGGGCGACATCATCGCCAGCGCGTTGACCAGGGCCTCGTTGGGAGCGCTTTCGATGCCCTCCCAGTCGACCTTGAGATTGTTGGCTTTAAGAAAATCCGTCAGCACCTGAAGCAGACTCTCCCGGTCGACCGCCTCCTCACCTTTGCGCGCGGTGAAATCGTCGATGTAGGGGAAGTAGTCCACCTTGCATTGCCGGTACGGCGTCAGCACGGTCATTTCCTCGATCACCTTGAAACGCGTAATGCCGGTGAGTTCGAGGATGTAGCGGCCGTCACCGGACTCGGCGAGCTGGGTGATGCGCCCGACGCAGCCGACGCGAAACAGGTTCGGGTGAGTTTCGTCCGGTGAATGAGAAACATCCGGCTGGATCATCCCGATCAGCCGGTGGCCGTCACGGAATGCGTCATCCACCATCGCCAGATAGCGCGGCTCAAAGATATTGAGCGGCATTTGCCCGCGCGGCAACAACAATGCGCCCGGCAGCGGAAACACCGGAACCACCTCGGGGAGGTCGCCGGGTCCGCGGTATTCGGCATTGATCGGCATTTGCGGTCCTGGCGCTGGCTTCTAGGCATCAGTTTGGCGCCTGCGATGGTTCAGCCGGCGCAATTTGCGTTAATCTGATCGCGCGGCAAAACCGGCGGCTACTCTCGCAAGTCTACGCAAACAAAATTGTCGACAGGCGTTTTCTTCCCTCAACCGTCGCCTCGTCGGTCGCACCCCAAGCGTCGAAGAACTGCACCAATTGCTTTCGGGCGCCGTCCTCGTTCCACTTGCGGTCCCGTTTGACGATTTCGAGCAATTGTTGCGTAGCCTCCGTGCGCTTGCCGCTGGCGTTGAGCGCGGTTGCAAGATCAAACCTCGCCTGATGATCGAGTGGGTTTGCCGCGACCTTCTGTTCGAGTTCGCTCACCGGGCCGAGCGCCTTGGCCTGCTCGGCAAGATCGATCGATGCCTGTACGGCCTTGACGGCGGCATCGGCGCGTTTCGATTCCGGCACCATGGCCAGCGTCTGCTTGGCTTGTTCGATGGCGCCGGTTGCGGCGTAGCACTTCGCAAGTCCCGCAAGCGCTGCGATATTGGTGGCGTCCGCGGCCAGTACGTCGGCATAGATCGATGCGGCGGTGGCGGGATCGCCCTCGGCCAGAACGGTTTCGGCCTCTTTGAGGATTTCGGCGATACTGGGCTCGCCCGGCATGCCCGCGGTCAGCTTGTTGATGAAAGCGTTGACCTGGCTTTCCGGCACCGCGCCCATGAATCCGTCGGCGGGCTGGCCGTTGACGAACGCGATCACGGCAGGGATCGACTGGATTCCCATTTGGCCGGGGATGGTCGGATGCTCGTCGATATTCATTTTGACAAGCTTCACCTTGCCCTTGGCGGCGCGGACCGCCTTTTCGAGGATCGGCGTGAGTTGACGGCAGGGGCCACACCACGGCGCCCAAAAGTCGATCAGCACCGGCTGGCGCTTCGATTCCTCGATGACATCCTTCACGAAGGTCTGGGTGGTGGTTTCCTTGATCGGATCGGGCGCCGCCTGCGGCACAGATCCGCTACCCTGCTCTAGTATGGTCACGGGAAATCCTCGTCTCATGTCCTTTTGGATCGCGCCTTCTAGCATGGTCCGGCGTCGCGGTCGGGAAGCACTTTACCCAAATGGCGGTTTGCCGGGAAATTTCAATCGGTTCCAGCCGCGCGAACCGGGACTCGTGCGAGCGCGGTTGGCGTGAAGTGTTGCGAATCGCGGCGAGTGGCGCTCGCCTGCTATTCCGGCCCATTTCGGCCAAATTGGCTGCAAGATCGAGCAATTCGGTCGATTTACGGGGATTTGCGCCGGCTGTTGCATTCGAGGGCGGCATTTGGCATAGCTCTGCCGTCACCGGCGATCCTTCGCCGGCCATCTCTCGGATGCGGGTGTAGCTCAGGGGTAGAGCACGACCTTGCCAAGGTCGGGGTCGAGGGTTCGAATCCCTTCGCCCGCTCCAGGTTTCTCAACATGGCAATTTGACGAAAAGCCCGCTGAAAAGCGGGCTTTTTTTGTTTGTTCAGTGGGTTTTCGCTTCCGGCCCCGAACCCGGCAATTGAAAGAAATTCCCTCGTCTTTCCGCTCGGCAGCGCGGTGCGCCCTTCTCTCTCGCAGGGGATGTGATAACATTTTTTGGTCTGACCCACTCATGGCAGGCCAGAAGTCCGTCTCTTGTAGGCGCACCAGATAAACAATCAGCAGCCGTTCGGCTGCACAGGGAGAGTGACGCGATGAAATCGGCTTTCAATCGATCTATTCTTGCGCTCGCAGCAATCCTCGTCGTCGCGGGGGCCGGTCAGGCCAGCGCGCAGGATAAGCCGCTGAAGAAATACGAGTCCGGCACCAAGGAGTTCTGGAACAATCCGCCGCCGGACTGGTTCCTCGGCGACGAGACTGAAGCTCAGAAGGGGCTTACGCCGGTGGCTGGGCCGCCGACCGGCGCATCAGAGGCAGAACTCGCGGCGATGATGAAGAAGATCAAGCTGCCGGAAGGCTTCAAGATCGAAGTCTATGCCTCGGGCGTGCTGGCCGCGCGGCAAATGGCTTGGGGCGACAAGGGTACGCTCTTTGTCGGCTCGTTCGGTCTCGGTAACGTCTATGCCATCAAGGACAATGGCGGCAAGAAAGAGGTCAAGACCATTCTCAAGGGCCTGAACATGCCCACGGGTCTGGCGTTCCGTGACGGCGCGCTCTACGTCATCGCGGTCAACCAGTTGATCAAATACGACAACGCCGAAGCCAATCTCGACAATCTCGGCAAGGGCAAGGTGGTCTATGACGACATGCCGTCTTACGCCGCGCACGGCTGGAAGTATCTCGCGGCCGACAAGGACGGCTGGTTCTATATTCCGTTCGGGCCTCCCTTCAACATCGGAATTCCGCCGACCAACGTGTCGCAGATCCGCCGCGTCGATCCAAAGACCGGCAACGCCGAACTGGTGGCGCTCGGCGTCCGCAACAGCGTCGGCGGCGACGTCGATCCGCGCAGCGGCAAATACTGGTTCACCGAGAACGCCCGCGACTGGCTGAGCGACGACACCCCAAGCGACAAGCTCAACATGATCGCGAAGCTCGGCGAGCACTTCGGCTATCCCTATTGCCACCAGGGCAACCTGCCCGATCCGAAGTTCGCGATGGGTCACAAGTGCTCGGAGTTCGCGCCGCCGGTGCTCAATCTCGGCGCCCATGTGGCCCCGCTCGGCATGAAGTTCTATACCGGCAACCAGTTCCCGCCGGAGTACAAGAACTCGATCCTGATTGCCGAACACGGCTCGTGGAACCGGCATAAGTATCAGGGCGCAAGAATCGTCCGCGTCAACGTCGATCCCGACGGCAAGAACCCCAAGGAAACGGTGTTCGCGTCGGGCTGGCTCGAAGGCGACCGCAACTTTCTCGGCCGTCCCGCTGACATCATCCTAGACAAGGACGGATCGATCCTCGTTGCCGACGATTGGGCCGGTGCGATCTATCGCATCAGCTACAGCAAGAAGTAGGGGTTGAGCGACCCGGGGCTGCGGCCGCTCGGCGACGAGCGACCGCAGCTTCGCATTTTGTTGACGTAACGAAGAATCGGAATGCCGGTCATGCGCGCTCGATCTGTTCTCGAAACCCTGTGCGGGGTCGCGTTATCGGCGATTGCGGCATCGCCGGCTCCCGCCGCCGATCTTGCCGCCGGCAAGGAAAAGGCCCAGCTCTGCATCGGCTGTCACGGCGAAGGCGGCATTTCGCAAACCGAAAACATTCCTTCGCTTGCGGGCCAGCCCGACCAGTTCATCCAGTGGCAGCTGGTGTTCTTCCGCAGCGGCACGCGCGTGAACGAGCAGATGCAGCCGGTCGTCGAGCAACTCAACAACGAGGATATCCGCAACCTCGGCGCTTACTTTGCCTCGCTCGACCCGCCGAAGGCCCCACCGGACGACAATCCGGATTTGTCGAAGAAGGGTGCGCAGGCCGCTGTGGGGCGGCGCTGTGCCTCATGCCACTCGGACACCTATGCGGGCACGAAGGCGGTGGCGCGCATCGCCGACCAGCGCGAGGAATATTTGTTGAAGGCGCTGCACGACTACAAATCGAGTACGCGGTCCGGCGGCGGTATGGCCGCGATGGCCGAAGTCGCCTATCCGCTGAGCGAAGAGGAAATCGTCGCGCTCGCGCATTATCTCGCGCATCTATAGGCGTTCGCCATCCCGGCATTTCGCAGGGACGGCATCGAGAAAATTCTGGAGCATTGTCGGTTCTGGCTGAATCAGACCGAAGCTCTAGATTCTTGTTTTGACGCGTTTTCTTCACGCAAACCGGTACCCACCCCGGATCAAGTCCGGGGCAGGCTTTCGCTCGAAAACGCTCTAACCCTGCTGATTCTCGTACGCCTTCAAATGCGTGTAGGCGATACGCAACTTCGGCACTGGAACCTTGGCGGCATCGCCACGGGCGATCATGTCGCCTACGACGTGATCAGCCTCAACACGGGCGCCTGCTTTGATGTCTCGGAACATCGATGCGGTCAGCGGCGATCCCTCGGTGGTCAGCATTCCGGTGATGCGGGTCAGAAACGCCTCGCGGGGTGGATAGTCCGCAGCCTTCGCAACCGCGATACATTCGTCACGAACGCCGAGTATGAAATCCCGTCCTCCCGGGGCGGCCAAGATATGGCCGACCGCCGCGCGCATGAGAGACGTCGAGCTGGCAAGCGTCGCGAGCAACACCCACTTCTCCCACATATCGAGCATGATGTGTTCGCTCGCCTGCGAACCGATATTGCCGGCGGCAAAATTCTCCGCGATCGCGCGGACGCGACCCGACATAACGCCATCACGCTCGCCAAAGCCCAGCGATTGAAACACCGGCGTGAGCTGCACGACGTGACGGTTCTCGTCAAGCGTCGCGGCGATGCCGCACTGGCCGCCGAGGACACGATCCCTGCCAAAAACATCATCGAGAACGTCGATATGACGCATACCGTTGAGCAGCGGAATAATCGCGGTCTGCGCGCCGACCGCTGGTGCAAACGACTTGATCGCATCGTCAAGATCGAAGGCCTTGCAACTCAACAGCACCACATCGAATTTTTCGGCGAGCTTATCGGCCTGCACGGTCGGGGGATTTTTCAGCGTTACGTCGCCGTTGGGACTTTTGATCACGAGGCCGTCTTTGGCCAATTCCGCCGCACGCTTCGGGCGGACCAGGAATGTCACATCGCGGCCAGCCTGAAGCAGCCTGCCGCCGAAATACCCGCCGATGGCGCCGGCGCCGACCACGAGAATGCGCATGGTTCAACCCTCCCTTTTTCTTGTTCTTAAGGCGCGAATGGTAAGGAGGGAATAGCGGTTGGAAAAAAGTCCAGTCATGGCCCGTTATTTACCACTTTTCTCCAAACGGGCGGATTTCGAGCTCGAAGGTCCAGGCGCTGCGCGGCTGCTGATAAAGTTGCCAGTAGGAAGCCGCGACCGATGCCGGCGGCATCAGCAAATCCGGATTATCCAGCGCTTCCTTGCCCCATAGTTGCTCGCGGCGCTGGCGCACCCAGGCGGTGTCGACGCCGGCATCGATGATCAGGTGCGCCACGTGGATATTCCTGGGACCGAGTTCGCGCGCCATCGATTGCGCCACGGCACGCAGCCCGAATTTGGCACTGGCAAAGGCCGCAAAGCCGCTGCCGCCGCGCAAGGAAGCGGTGGCGCCGGTGAAGAAGATATTGCCCTTGCCGCGCGGCAACATCAGGCGTGCCGATTCGCGCCCAGCAAGGAAGCCCGCCCAGCAGGCCATTTCCCAAACCTTGCGGAAGACGCGATCGGTGGTCTCCAGGATCGGGAAATTGACATTTGCGCCGACGTTGAAGATGCACACCTCCAGCGGCGCATGCTTGTCGGCATCCGCAAGGAACGCCGCGACCTCGTCCTCCTTCCGCGCGTCGAGCGCGCGGGCCACAATCGATCCTCCCGCCGCCTCGATATCGGCGACCAGAGGCTCGAGCTTGCCGCCGTCGCGCCGCCCGGCGAACACGGTGAAGCCCTCGGCCGCAAATTTCTTGGCGATCTCGGCGCCGATATAGTCGCCGGCGCCGATCACCGCGACCGTGGCGTTGCGTTTTTCCATTGCTGTGTTCTCCTTCAGGTCCCGATCCTTGAGCGGCGTCCGAATTTATCTTCAGGCCGCGCTTGGCGCGAACCCGTTGGCCGTGTCTCGAAGGATGGCCACAGAACTCGGCCCCGTGGTTCGAGACGCCGCGCAAGTGCGCGGCTCCTCACCATGAGGGTCATTTCCCCAAAATCATTTCCTCGACCTCGCGCAACTGCTCCTTGCCGAAAAACATTTCCTTGCCGACGAAGAAGGTCGGAGAGCCGAATGCGCCGCGCTCGACCGCGGATTGAGTGTTCTCGATCAGCTTTGCCTTGATCTCGGGCTCCTGCGCCCGGGCGAACAGTTTTGCCGCGTCGAGCCCCGATGCGGACAGGGCCCTGGTGGCTGCATCCGGGTCATCCATTTTCTTTGGCTCCACCCACATGTGGAAAAAAGCGGCGTCGACGTACTTTTCGAACGCGCCCTCGGCCTGCGCGGCAATGGCGGCGCGCATCAGTTGCAGGGTATTGACCGGAAAGAACGGGTTCCAAGTAAGGGGCTTGACGTGAAAGCGCTTGAGGAAGCGCGCGGTTTCAAGCGCGTGAAATTCGTTCTTGTTCTTGATGCCGGCAAGCGATTCGGCGGGCGATCTGTTGTTGGTGGCCTTGAAGATGCCTCCGAGCAGGATCGGCACATAGTCGAACTTCACGCCGATCCGCCTTTCGATCGCCGGGATCGCCTCATGGCTGAGGAAAGCATTGGGGCTGCCGAAATCGAATAGGAATTGCGGGGCTGTCGGGCTCACGGCGATCTCCCTGAGATTTAGGTTTCTTATATGATATCCATCATCTCATTAAGCCTAGCCGTTCATGCCCACCGGATCAACTGGAACCCGTCTCCGTTTCGTGATGGAAGGCTCGCTCTGCGAGGACCAGCGTATGATCGCGCACATCCGCGGGCCATGCGGCGATCAGTGCTTTGAAACGGGCCCGTTCGTTTGCAAACAGCGCGCGAATGGCGTCCTCGTAATGCGGCTTGTTGCCGGCCATCGCCGACATGAATCGATAGGCAGCGTCCTGGGCCTGGCGGATGCGGTCCCGTTCCTCGCCGCTTCGACGAGCTTCTTCGACCAGCCTGCGCAGCGCGACGGAGGCCCCGCCGGGTTGCCCCGCCAGCCATTCCCAATGCTTTGGCAGAAGTGTGACTTCGCGGGCCACCACGCCAAGTTTTGGACGGCCGGGGCCCCGCGGCGCGGTCGGCGTTGTGTCCGCCGCCGCTTGTGTCCCAGTGTCGGCCGGCAGCCGTGCCAGAATGTCGCCAAGGGTGCCGCGAAAATCGAGATCGACCGGGTCGCTCGTGACCCCATCAAAAATGAGGACCGATGTGTCCCTGCGCCGATCGAGCAATTCTTTCGTCGCGCGCGCAACGTCGGGCAAATTGCCGGCCGCGACGCGGCGGTCCCCATCGAAGGCAACGTAGGCGCTCGCAGATTGGCTCATATTGGTTCCCGATTCCATCGCTATAATACCCGGGTAATATAAAGCGGTCAATAACACCCGGGTACAAATTCGGCCAGGATGCCTCGACTTTCGATGAGGCCGCTGGCACCACAAATGCCTCGCATTCCAGGTCAGCGCCGAGGAACAGCATGCTCACCGTCCATCACCTCAACAACTCGCGTTCGCAGCGTGTGCTGTGGTTGCTGGAGGAACTCGGCGTGCCCTACGAGATCGTCCGCTACCAGCGTCAGCCCGACATGCGCGCGCCGGCCGAGTTGCGCGCGATCCACCCGCTCGGAAAATCGCCGGTTATCACCGATAACGGCAACACCATTGCCGAATCGGGCGCGATCGCCGAATACATCATCGACACCTATGGTGACGGACGGCTGATCCCGCCGCCCAAAACCCCCGAGCGCCTGCGCTACACCTATTGGCTGCACTACGCCGAAGGTTCGGCGATGTCGCCGCTGCTCTTGAAGCTGTTGTTCACGCTGATGCCGAAGCGCGCGCCGGCGCTGCTGCGTCCACTGGTACGCAAGGTCTCCAATCAGGCAATCGCCGCGCTGGTCAATCCGCAGCTCAAGCAGCACATGGCCTTTTGGGAAAGTGAGCTTGCAAAAAGCCAGTGGTTCGCCGGCAATGAAATGACCGCGGCCGACATCCAGATGAGCTTTCCGCTGGAAGCGGCGGCAGCGCGCGGCGGGCTGGAGCAAGGCCATCCCAAGGCGATGGCGTTTTTGGAGCGCATCCACGCCCGCCCCGCCTACAAGCGCGCACTCGAAAAAGGCGGACCCTATGCGGTCGGCCGGTAAGAAAACTCTCACCTGTTAGCGCGTCGTTTGGACCCCGCCCACTGAAGGCAGCGCCTTCACGGTGACGCCCGGCGGCGGCACGTCGTCGTCCGGCACAAAGAAATCCGACATCAACGCGACCGATGGGTCAACGCGATAAGGCTCGAAATCGCGCACGCCGCTTGCATAAAGCACCTTGTCGTCGATGCAAAATTGCCCCGTGAACTCGCGCGCCGGCCTGGTGAGGATCGCGTGTGCAGCATCGCCCATGATATCGGGCTTGCGGCTGGCGCGCATCATGGCGTCACCGCCGAGCAGATTGCCGACCGCGGCGGTCGCGATCGTGGTTCGCGGCCACAGCGCGTTGACCGCGACGCCAGAAGCCTTCAGTTCGGCTGAGAGGCCGAGCACGCACAGGCTCATGCCGAATTTCGCAATGGTGTAGGCGGTCGAATGCTCGAACCATTTGGCCTTGATGTCGAGCGGCGGCGATAGCATCAGAATATGCGGGTTATCCGCCTTCTTCAGGTGCGGGATGCAGTATTTCGACACCATGAAAGTGCCGCGGGTGTTGATGCCCATCATCAGGTCGAACCGCTTCATGTCGGTCGCTTGCGAATTGGTCAGGCTGATGGCGCTGGCATTGTTGACGCAGATATCGATGCCGCCGAATTCGGCGAGGGTCTTCTCGATCGCCGCGATCACCTGCGCTTCGTCCCTGATGTCGCAAAGCACAGGCAAGGCCTTGCCGCCCGCGGCGCGCACCTCGTCGGCGGCAGTATAGATCGTGCCTTTGAGTTTCGGATGCGGTTCCGCGGTTTTCGCGGCGATGGCGATATTGGCGCCATCGCGCGCGGCGCGCAGCGCGATCGCAAGCCCGATGCCGCGGCTCGCGCCGGATATGAACAGCGTCTTGCCTTTGAGCGATGTCATCGGGCGGCCTCCGGTTTGCCTAAGCGCCCGCGGATCACGGCGCAGGTTTGCCGGAAGCTTACCGCCGCCTCGCCGGCCAGGGGAGGAAATTTTCGCGATCGGCTATTGTCCGGCCGCCGCCGCGCCACGGCTGCGCGGATCGGGCGCTCCCAGCAATCCCTTGTCGGTCACGGCGATCGAATTGGCCGAGGTCCGCCCCAGCGGTTCGATCACGCGATGGCCCTTGGCCCGCAGCGCCTCGAGCGTGTTGTCGGTAAAGCCGTACTCGACCCGCACCTCGTCCGGCAGCCATTGATGGTGCAGGCGCGGCGCGGCCACCGCTGCCGCGACGTCCATATGGTAATCGAGGACATTGACGATCACCTGCATCACCGCGGAGATGATGCGGCTGCCGCCGGGCGAGCCGGTGACCAGAATTGGCTTGCCGTCTTTCAACACGATGGTCGGCGACATCGAAGACAGTGGCCGCTTGCCGGGGCCGGGCAGGTTGGCCTCAAATCCGACCAGGCCAAATGCATTGGCTGCGCCCGGCGCTGCGGTGAAATCGTCGAGCTCGTTGTTGAGCAGCACGCCGGTGCCTTCGGCGACGAGGCCAACGCCATAGTTGAAATTCAGCGTATAGGTATTGCTAACCGCATTGCCCAAACTGTCGACCACCGAAAAATGCGTGGTGTTGCTGCCTTCGCGCGGCGGGACAGCCGAGAGTGCGTCGGTCCACGGCGTGGCGTGGTCGAGATCGATGCCGGCGCGCTGGTTGGCCGCGTAATCCTTTGAGATCAGGGTCGCCACCGGCACTTTGACAAAAGCGGGATCGCCGAGATAGCGCGCGCGATCGGCATAGGCGCGCTTCATCGCCTCGATCATGACATGCAGCGAGGGCGCAGCGCCCTGCTTCATCTCGCCCATCGGAAACCCCTCCAGGATATTGAGAATTTCCATGAGCACGACGCCGCCGGACGATGGCAGCGGCATCGAGATGACGTCAAAACCGCGATAGCTGCCGTGCACTGGCGCGCGGATCGTGGCCGAGTAGGATTTAAGATCGTCGAGCGTCATGATGCCGCCGGCCTCGCCAATCCCTTTCACCAGCTTTTCTGCGACCGGCCCCTGATAGAAGCCGCGCGGGCCTTGTTCGGCAATCGCCGACAGCGTCGTCGCCAGATCGGTCTGAACCAGCAGGTCGCCATCGCGTAAGGGTGCGCCGTCCTTGCCGGAAAATATCTTGGTCGCCGACGGCCAGTGAGCCAGCCGCGGGTACTCCTCGGGCATGGTGTCGGCGACATCATCGGTCACGACAAAGCCGTCGTGGGCCAGCGCGATCGTGGGTTTTAGCAATTCCGCGAGTGTAAATTTTCCCGAACCATATTTTTCCAGCGCCAGGCTCAATCCTGCCACGGTACCGGGAACGCCGATGCCGAGCGCGGAATCGCGCGACTTGGTGCTATCGGGCTTGCCGTCGGGCCCCAGAAAGATCTGCGGAGTGGTGGCGGCCGGCGCGGTCTCGCGATAATCAATCGTGACGTCCTCGCCGCGCTCCTTCGAGTGGATCACCATAAATCCGCCGCCACCGATATTTCCCGCGCGTGGATAGGTTACGGCCAGCGCAAATCCGGTGGCCACCGCCGCGTCGACCGCATTGCCGCCGCGGTTGAGTACCTCAGCGCCGATGCGTGCGGCGATTTTCTCCTGCGCCACCACCATGCCGTGCTCGGCGACGACAGGATGAACGGTGTCGGAGGCCGGCGGCGCGTAGAAGCCACGGCGTTGTTCCTGCGCGGTCGCGGCGGCGCAGAACGCAGCGAAAAGCACGAATGCCGCAAATAGCCTGCGCCATCTTGCCTTGAGGGAATTCATTACCATTCCTCCGTCGAACCGGAAAAAAACGCAGCGGTCGACGCCGCCGCGAATGCTATATGGCTTTCGATGCCGAGGGCACCACGCCCGGTCGCGATGGACAAGGATTTTTCGAGCATGGCGGTCATGGCTTCCGACGCACGCATTGCCGATCCGCAGCAGGACTATCCTCCGCGGGCGGCTGTCGTTAGCTGGATTTTCTTTGCCTGGGCGGCGGAACCGTTTTTTACGCTGATCACCACCTTCGTGTTCGCGCCGTATTTTGCGACCCACGTCGCGGCCGATCCGGCCAGCGGCCAGTCGTTATGGGGATTTGCCACGGCAGCGGCAGGGTTAATCATCGCGTTTTTGTCGCCGGTGCTGGGCGCGATCTCGGATGCCAGCGGCCGTCGTAAGCCGTGGATTGCGGCGTTCGGCGCGCTTCTGGTGATCGGTGCCTCGCTGATGTGGATTGGCAGGCCGGGCGACGTCGGCACGATTCCGGCGCTCCTCATCGCCTATGCTGTTGCAACCATCGGTGTCGAATTCGCTACCGTCTTCAATAATTCGATGATGCCGACGCTGGTGCCGCCGGAAAGGATCGGGCGATTGTCGGGCACAGGCTGGGCCACCGGCTATGTCGGCGGCATCCTCAGCCTTGTGCTGGTGCTGGGCTTTCTCGCGGCAAACCCAGAAACCGGACGGACGCTGTTCGGCTTCGCGCCGCTGTTTGGCCTCGACCCCACCACGCATCAAGGTGACCGTATCACCGGCCCCTTGACCGGGATCTGGTTTGTCGTGTTCGCCCTGCCGATGTTTCTGCTGACGCCGGACTATCCGGCCAAACACGCGATAGGCGAAGCGTTGCGTGAGGGACTGACCGAAGTAAGACAGACGCTGCTCGAATTGCCGAAGCGGAAATCGATGGCGGCGTTCCTGTTCGCCAACATGATCTATACCGACGGGCTGGTGTCGTTGTTCGCGTTCGGCGGCATTTACGCCGCCGGCACCTTCGGCTGGAACACGATCCAGATCGGCACCTTCGGCATTATCCTCGCTATCGCCGGCACCTTCGGCGCCTGGCTCGGCGGCAAGCTTGATGACAAGCTCGGGCCGAAGCGGGTGATCGCCGGCAGCATGCTGATTCTGCTGTTCTCGATCACGGCGATCATGCTGGTCGCGAAGGATTCGATTTTGTTCTTTAAGGTTGCTTCACCCGCGCCGGGCGGCGCCTTGTTCGCCGCGCCTGCCGAGCGCGCCTATCTCGTGCTCGGATGTCTGATCGGCGCCGCCGGCGGTCCGATGCAAGCAGCGTCGCGGACGCTTCTGATCCGCATGGCGCCGAAAGACCGCATCGCACAGTATTTCGGGCTGTTCGCGCTGACCGGAAAGGTCACGTCCTTCATCGGACCGCTGCTGATCGGCATCGTCACCGCGGTGACCGAAAGCCAGAAGGCCGGCATGGCGGTATTGGTGTTGTTCTTTGTTGGCGGTCTCGCGCTATTGGCAAGGGTGGAGGAATAAAATTCGTCTGTCGTCCCTGCGAAAGCAATACTTTCGCAGGGACGACGAAGTTCAATGCCGGAAATGCCGCACGCCGGTGAACACCATGGCGATGCCGTGATCGTCGGCGGCCTTGATGACTTCGTCGTCGCGTACCGAGCCGCCGGGTTGAATGACCGCGGTGGCGCCGGCCTCGATGCAGGCCAGCATGCCGTCGGCGAATGGGAAGAATGCGTCCGATGCCACTACCGAGCCCTTCGTCAATGGCGCGGCGAGCTTCAATTCGCCGGCCGCGTCGAGCGCCTTGCGCGCGGCGATGCGCGCGGAATCCACCCGGCTCATTTGTCCGGCACCGATGCCGACGGTAGCGAGCTCCTTGGCATAGACAATGGTGTTGGATTTGACGTGCTTGGCGACGCGGAAGGCGAATTTGAGGTCGCGCAATTCGGCGTCGGTGGGCGCGCGCTTGGTCACCGCCTTCAACTCCATGTCGTCGACTACGGCATTGTCGCGGCTCTGCACCAACAAGCCGCCAGCGACCGTCTTTGCCGTCAGCCCGGCCGCACGCGGGTCGGGCAGGCCACCGGCCAGCAATAGCCGCAGGTTGCGTCTTGCCGCGACGATCGCGATGGCTTCCTCGGTGGCGTCCGGCGCGATGATCACTTCAGTGAAGATTTCGGTGATGGCGCGCGCGGCTTGCGCGTCCAGCGTCCGGTTGAGCGCAACGATGCCGCCAAAGGCGGAGGTCGAATCGCATGCCAGCGCTTTGCGATAGGCGCCGACGAGATCGGGGCCTTCAGCGACGCCGCAGGGGTTGGCATGCTTGACGATGACGCAGGCCGCGGTGCGCGCCGCGTCGAACTCGGCGATGCACTCATAGGCCGCATCGGTGTCGTTGATGTTGTTGTAGGACAGTTCCCGGCCCTGCAATTGCCGCGCGGTGGCGACGCCCGCGCGCGTGTCAGGCGTGCGATAAAACGCCGCCGTCTGATGCGGGTTCTCGCCATAGCGCAGCGATTGAATGAGCCGCCCGCCGAAGGCTCGAAAATCCGGCGCCGCAGTGTCGAGCTCACGCGCAAACCAGTTCGAGATCGCCGCGTCATAGGCGGCGGTGCGGGCGTAGGCCTTGGCGGCAAGACGTCGTCGCAACGAAAGCGTCGTGGCGCCCTTGTTGGCTACGAGCTCATCGAGCACGACTTGATAGTCCTGCGGTTCCACGACCACGGCGACGTCGTCATGATTCTTGGCCGCGCCTCGGATCATGGCGGGTCCGCCGATATCGATATTCTCGATGCACTCCTCAAAGCCGGCGCCCTTGTCGACGGCGGCCTCGAATGGATAGAGATTGACCACCAGAAGGTCGATCGGCGCGATGCCGTGGTTCTTCATCGCTTGCGCGTGCTCGGCGTTGTCCCGGATCGCCAATAGCCCGCCATGGACCTTGGGATGCAGGGTCTTGACCCTTCCGTCCATCATTTCGGGAAACCCAGTCAATTCTGAAACATCCCTAACCTTCAGTCCCGCAGCCGCTATCGCCTTGGCGGTACCGCCCGTCGAGATGAGCTCGACGCCCTGGCTCACAAGCGCGCGGGCGAACTCGACCAGCCCGGATTTATCGGAAACGGACAGCAAGGCGCGGGTCACGCGGCGTAGATGTTCAGACATGCCTCAATCCCTGATGACGGGTCGCCGGGTAGCACGGTTTTGTCGGCGATAAAACCGGTGCGCGCGCCGGACAACGGTTGGCCACAAATATTACAGCGGAAGTTCCGGTTCGCGGCGTGCGTTGCGTCTTGCCGTCGTGGCCGACGCCGAAGCCGGCGAGCGTACCAAACTCCAGCGGACCGAGGGAGCGTGGCGCAAATCCTGGCGAATCACGATCTGGGCGGTGCGGCGCGGCCCGTCATTGCCGGCCAGAAAAACGCTGTCCTCGAGCTCGACCTTGTCGTCCAGCGCCTCGAAGGTCCAGACGTCGCGGTTAGGCAATACCAGCATGACACCGCGCGCGTCGGTGAGGCGGCTTGCCTTTACGGAGGGGTGCAGGTGAAACCGCAGCGCGTAGTCGGTCTCATTACCCTTGATCCGGCCACTTGGTCCGGGCGTCAGGGAGTCCTCGCCGTCGAGCCTGATGCCGTCATGCGAGAGCATCAGCACACGGCGATGCACCACGCCGAACTGATCGAGATAGCCGTCATGCGATGTCGTGAGCAACTCGCCATTGGTGACCTCTTCGCGATAGCTCTCCACATTGGTGGGGCCGCTGACGATCGGAGCGCCCTGCAGCAGCCGCTTCAGCGCCGAAAGCTCGACGAACTGGCAGGACGAGACATCATGAAAAGTCAGCGTCGAATGCGCCGGTGTGCCGCGGGCAAAGCTGCGCCAGTTGTCGCGGCCGGTTGACGGCATGCCGCAATTGATGACGATCCGGCTCGTCCCCGACGACAATTCGAACGAGAGGCAGCCGGCATGGGCGTCGTGACTGACGCTTGGCGGTGGGGCCGGGCCGGTGTCCATGATGATCGTCGTATTGCCGGCCTCAAGCCGTTGAAACCCGGTGTGCGGCATGCTCGCCATCGGCGCGCCATGGGCGTCGTCATAGGCGAGCAGGGTCGCCAGCACGTCGGAAGGCGCGCTGCTCATGCCGTTGAATAGTGCGAAGCTGCCGTCGCCGTGGCGGAAAAAGCGCAGCATCGGCATCATGCGGTCGATCGCGTTCAGCAGCGCAGGCGGCGGCGCGATGTTGCGGGCCGCGAAGGTTTGTCGTAACGGCAGCAAGTCGATCAAGAGCTCGATGAGCGCGCCGGGATTGCGCGAGATGTGGCCGCCGTCGGGGAGAATTTGCCGCTGCAGCTCTTCGGAGAGCTTGCGTGCCGCGCCCCGAATGTGCCGCGACTGATTGGCGAGGCAAAGCGAGGCGTAGCAAAGCGCGATCAATACCTGCAACCGCGGCACGCCGTCGGGATTGTCGAGCATGGCGTAGCGCAGATAGCGGATTTCGCGGGTGAGCGCGCGCAGGTAACGCCGGTAGAATTTGCCGTCGGTATCGCCGAGCACCAGCGGAGCCTGCGACAACAGCGAGATCACGCGGCGGGCGAGCACGTCGGCGCGCCGCGCCACGGGCCGCTTGAAGCCCTGATTCGACAGCCAGTCGTCGACCAGCGCGCGCGCATTGGCGCGGGTGAGCGCGGTATCGGCGGCGCGCAAATGGCGAAGCCATCCAAAGCCGAGGAGGGCGACCTCCCAGTCCTCCGATGGCGGCTCGAGGTCGAAGATCGAGCGACCATGGCAGGTCACGATCTTGCCGGCAAAGACGAAGCGACCGGCGTAGATTTCGGCGGCGCGGGTAGCGTCGGCGGTACGAAGATCATGCGGGGCGATGATCAGGCGGTCGGCACGGCTCGGCCACAGCAGCGATAGCGCCACCGAACCGCCGCTCGCACGCGCCATCATGTTGCGCGCAAGGCGGCTTATGATCAGCGTCGAGATACGTCTGCGTTGAGCGGCCGACACGCCTTGCCTTGATTGGGAGGATTCTCTGCCGAATCCTTTTAATCCGAAAAACGCGGCCAAGACACCATCTTGAAACCCGGCGAATCAGCGCAAACGGCAGAATTATGAAGTAAAATCAGGGCTAAATCCGCCGCGCCAGCCGTGCGACGTAAAAGCCGTCGAACCCGCCCAGCCGCGGGTCTTGGTGCGGCAAGTGGCAGGGAAGGGTGCGCAAATCACCCTCTGCGGTGACGATTTCGCTCAAGCCCGCGACCTCGCCGGCCTCGATCGGTTCCCGCTGGATCGCGGATTCGGACTTAAGAAACGTGGAAACCACCTGCTCGCCCTCTTCCGGTTCCAGCGAGCAGGTACAATAGACCAGCGTCCCACCCGGTCTCAGCAAGGCTACCGCCTTCTGCAGCAACCGCTTCTGGGCCGCCGCCAATGGGGCGATATCGGATTCCTGGCGCAGCCAGCCGATATCGGGATGGCGCCGGATCGTGCCCGTCGAGGTGCAGGGTGCGTCGATCAGGATGCCATCGAAATTCCCGTCATGGTTTCGATCGAGCCACTCCGCGCCGTCGGCCACAACCAACTCCGCGTCGAGCTTCAGTCGCGCCAGATTGTCGCGCAGCCGCGCCATGCGGCTGGGAGAGCGGTCGACCGCGGTCACGCGGGCGCCGGCATGCACGAGCTGCGCGGTCTTGCCGCCGGGGGCGGCGCAGAGATCGACGATTTTCTTCCCCGTGACGTTACCGAACAGCCGCGCCGGTATAGCGGCGGCGGCGTCTTGGACCCACCAATGGCCTTCGGAGAACCCGGGCAGCATCGTCACCGAACCCTGCAGCAGCGTGCGCACGGATCCCGTGGGCAGCGTTTCGCCGTGCAGGCGCGTTGCCCACTGCTCGGGATCGGACTTCACGGTCATATCGAGCGACGGCTCCTGGCCGATCGCCGCCGCAATGTCGCGCGCGACCGCATCGCCATAGTTGGCGACCCAGCGCGCCATCAGCCATGGCGGGACGTCGAGCGTCTGCGATTTGACCTCCTCGATCAGCGGCTGCCCCTCGCGGGCGCATCGGCGCAGCACCGCGTTGACGAGACCGGCATATTTCGCCGCCCGCCGATCCGACTGCACCAGCCGCACCGACAGATCGACCGCGGCATGGTCGGGGACATCCATCCAGAGAATCTGTGCCGCGCCGATCAAAAGCGCGCTTTGCGCCCGCGGCGCGTCGGTCGGAACGCCCCGGTCAAGCAGCCGCGACAGGATATGCCCGAGCGTGCCCAGCCGCCGCAGGATCGTCGCCACCAGACGCCGCATCAGGGCACGGTCGCGGTCGGAGAGGTTCTTCAGTCCGGGGTGCGCGGCGGCGCCATCGAGCTGCTCGTCGAGTGTGCGGTGTTTATGCAGGACGCCGTCGAGAATATCCGCCGCGATCCGCCGCGCCGCGAGACCGGGCGCTTCGGATGGCTGGGCGAATCGTTGTGCTGGCATGGAGCTTTTAAATCTTGCGAAATCGGACAGCAGTTCGCATCTCAGCTCTTGCCATCGGGAAGGTCCGAATCCCTTTGGCAGCAGAATATGCCAAATGTAAGAATCTCTCTTGTGACTTCTCTAGGCCAGGTCGGACCCGCATGGCAGGAATAGCGTCGATGACGGACAATCCTTCCCGCACCCCATCCGATGAGCAGGCCGCCGAACGCAAGCCGCTTTCGCCCGCGGCCAAACGTGCGCTGGCGGAGGCCGAAGCACGAAGGTCGGCAGCCGCAGCCGAGGCGAAGCCGGCGCCCAAGGAGGTTCAGGGACCGAAGGGCCCCGAACCGACCCGGTACGGCGACTGGGAAAACAAGGGCATAGCCTCGGATTTTTGAACCAACCAGTGCGCCGCGATCAGCGCGTCACCACCACCGTGGTGCCGACGGAGACGCGCTGGAAAAGGTCGGTGATGTCCGGGTTGAGCATGCGGATGCAGCCATAGGAGACAAACCCGCCGACCGAGCCCGGCATGTTGGTGCCGTGGATCGCATATTCCCCGCCCGCCAGCGTCATCGCCGCGACGCCCATCGGATTGCGCGGCGAGCCGCCGGGTATAAGGTCCGGGATATGCGGCTTGTCGCGCTTCACTTCGGCCGGCGGCGACCAGGCCGGGTTGCGGTATTTGCCGTCGATCCGGGTGGTGCCGGCCCATTGCTTGCCATATTTGCCGACGCCGACCGGGTAGCGAACCGCGTGGCCGGTATCGAGAACGTAATAAAGCCGTCGCTCATTGGTCTTGATCACGATCGTCCCCGGCGAATAGTCGCCCCGAAAGCCGACCACATCCGGCGACGCCTGTGCGCCGGTCGTGCCCAAAACCCCCGCCCCGATGGTAGCCGCCACCGCCACCGCAACCTTCAACGACATTTATCTCTCCAATGCTTCCGCCGATCCCCTCTTCGGGGCCGTCAATTCCGACCGGAACCCGCCGAAAAAGTTGGTCTCCCACCAACTCTTAACCGCGCGCGTTAACCGAACGCTTTCCACGACGGCCGGTGGGACTGGGTCTGCGGGAGCAGGAAAGGAAAAGTTCGAAATAAAGTAAATGACATGAAAACAACACTCCGCAGGAAACACGCGGGAATGGCTGCGGGGAATGACGATGGCGCGTGACGAGGTGTCGTTGTCAGCGTCCCCGACCTTGGCACATTGCATGCGATTCGGCTCGAAGCTCGAGCACGCAATGGCGCCCGATTGAGCCTCTGACGATGGAATTCTCGGTAATCGTGGAATTCCCTGATTGCGACCCCGAGAGGCCGCGCACCGCATTGTCATGCGGCGCGCTTTTGCATCTGGAGAACGGTGCGTCGACCTCCCTCAAGCCGGCGCGTCCTTCTTGTTCTGGCGATGCTTCACTAGATCGTCCACCACCGCGGGGTCGGCGAGCGTCGAGGTGTCACCGAGACTTCCCGGTTCGTCCTCGGCGATCTTGCGCAGGATCCGGCGCATGATCTTGCCTGAGCGGGTCTTCGGCAAACCGGGCGCGAACTGAAGTTGGTCCGGCGAAGCGATCGGGCCGATCTCCTTGCGAACCCAGGCGACCAACTCCTTGCGCAGCGCCTCGGTCGGCTCGGTGCCGGCCATCAAGGTGACGTAGGCATAAATGCCCTGGCCCTTGATGTCGTGGGGGTAACCGACGACCGCGGCCTCCGAGACCACCGAATGCGCCACAAGCGCGCTTTCGACCTCGGCGGTGCCCATGCGATGGCCGGAGACGTTGATCACGTCGTCGACGCGGCCGGTGATCCAGTAATAGCCGTCGGCATCGCGGCGGCATCCGTCGCCGGTGAAATACTTGCCCTTGTAGGTCGAGAAATAGGTCTGCTCGAAGCGGGCGTGATCGCCATAGACGGTGCGCATCTGCCCCGGCCAGGATTTCGCGATGCAGAGATTACCCTGACACTCGCCCTCCAGCACCTTGCCGTCGGCATCGACGATCTCGGGCACCACGCCGAAGAACGGCCGCGTCGCCGAACCGGGCTTGAGTTTGGTGGCGCCGGGCAATGGCGTGATCAGGATGCCGCCGGTCTCGGTCTGCCACCAGGTATCGACGATCGGGCAACGGTTGTCGCCGACCACGCGATAATACCATTCCCAGGCTTCCGGATTGATCGGCTCGCCGACGCTGCCGAGCAGGCGAAGCGAGGCGCGCGAAGTCTTCTTCACCGGCTCGTCGCCGGATTGCATCAGTGCGCGGATCGCGGTGGGCGCGGTGTAGAAAATATTGACCTTGTGCTTGTCGATAACGTTCCAAAACCGCGAATTATCGGGGTAATTCGGCACGCCTTCGAACATCAGCGTGGTCGCGCCGTTGGCGAGCGGCCCATAGACAATGTAGCTGTGGCCGGTGACCCAGCCGACGTCGGCCGTGCACCAAAAGATATCGCCGTCGTGATAGTCGAACACGTATTGGTGCGTCATCGCCGCGAACACGAGATAGCCGGCGGAAGTATGCAGCACGCCCTTGGGCTGGCCGGTCGAGCCCGACGTATAGAGGATGAACAGCGGATCCTCCGCATGCATGTGCTCGCACGGACATTCCGTCGTCACCATCTCGGCGGCCTGGTGGTACCAGAGATCGCGTGACGGGTTCATGTCGACCTTGGCGCCGGTGCGCTTGACCACGACCACCCAGTCGACGCCGCCGGTCTTGGCGAGCGCGGCATCGACATTGGCCTTCAGCGCCACCTTCTTGCCGCCGCGCAGGCCCTCGTCGGCGGTGATCACGATCTTGGATTGGCAGTCGTTGATGCGCTGGGCGAGGCTGTCGGGCGAAAATCCCGCGAACACCACCGAGTGGATCGCGCCGATCCGCGCGCAGGCGAGCATCGCGTAGGCCGCTTCCGGGATCATCGGCAGATAGATCGTGACGCGGTCGCCCTTCTTGACGTTGCGGGTGCGCAGGATGTTGGCGAATTTGCAGACCTCGTCATGGAGTTGCTTGTAGGTGATGTGTTTGGACTCTGACGGATTGTCGCCCTCCCAGATGATCGCGGTCTGGTTGCCGCGCTTCTCCAGATGCCGGTCGATGCAATTCCAGGCGACGTTGAGCACGCCGTCCTCGAACCATTTGATCGAAATGTGGCCGGGCGCGAAGGAGGAGTTCTCGACCTTGGTGAAAGGCTTCATCCAGCCGATGCGCTTTCCCTGTTCGGCCCAGAAGCCGTTGGGATCGCTGACCGAGCGCGCATACATTTCGCGATATTTGGCGTCATCGATCCAGGCGCGCGTGGCCCAATCGGCCGGTACGTCGTAAATCTTCTCGGACATTTGTTCCTCCACCCATGCGGCCCGTGGACGCGAGCACTGCAAGCCGTCCTCATAGTTGAAACAAGTATGCGCTGGGCCTCACCGCGCCGACAAGGAGAACGAATACGACCTTCGGCGGGGCTTGTGTCTTGCGCGGGATCAATTCGCAAATCTCCGTGAAACGCGCAGCCGGTATCGGGACTTTGCCCGTTCGTTTTTTCGGGTGGCGAAGGCTCGCAAGGCAGCTCTGCGGGCAGCCCCAACGGTATTTGGAAACCGCGGTCCCCGGAGTTGGGGGCTGGCGCTGGCCGTCATAACCCCCTAAATGGCCCCCCCGGGGCGAAAGCCCGTTTCCAAAAAGAAAAATAAAATCTGGTATCGGCAGGGAAGAGTTTGGAGCAAGGCATCTAAAGTTATGATGGATCAGCAGAATCTTGAAGCGGCCAAGCCCGCAATGGCCGATCCTGCGGTCGATCCTGCTTTGGCTTTGGCCAAGGTGCTCGGGCAGTGGCCCAAGGAAAATTCCAAGGCGCCGCAGGCCAATCCAACGGCGCCGCAGGCCAATCCAGCGCCGCTTGCCCACGGCATAGCTGCCAAAACATCCGCCAAAACGACGCCCGCCAAGACGACCCCCTCCGTTGAATTTCTCGTCATGGAACACGGCCTCACGCTCGGCGAGCAGAACCAATTGACCATTCGCCGCGTCAAGCGCGGCAAGGGCTATTCCTTCGTCCGCGCCAACGGCTCGCACATTCGCTGTGCCCGCACCATCCGCCGCCTGCATTCGATGGCGGTGCCGCCTGCCTACGCCGAAGTGCGCTATTCGCCAGATCCCACCTCGCATTTGCAGGCGGTGGGGCGCGATGCCGCCGGCCGGCTGCAATACCGCTATCACTCCGACTGGGAGAAAGTCCGCGAACACCGGAAAGCGCACCGCCTGGCGCGGCTGGTCGCCGCACTCCCGAAAATTCGCCGCAACGTCTCCCAGCATCTGTCGGGGGAGCTGCCTACCCGCGAATTTGCCCTCTCGGCGGTAATCGAACTGATCGCGCGCACCGCGATCCGGCCGGGCAATGAATCCTATGCCCGCCTCAACGGCACCCGCGGCGCCACCACGCTTTTGAAGTCGAACGTGACGCTGGAGGGCGACGGCTTTGTGCTCTCTTTCAAGGCCAAGGGCGGCAAGGCCGTGCGCAAGGAATGCGACGCCGCCAAGCTCGTGCGCGCCATCGGCATTTTGCAAGGCGTGCCGGGCAAGCGCATGTTCCAGTATCGCGACAATGCCGGCAACCCGCGGGCGGTCTCGACCACGCAGGTCAACGCCTTCCTGCGCGAGATCGCCGGCATCAAGATTTCGCTGAAGGATTTCCGCACCCTGATGGCGTCCGCCGTGGTGCTGGAATCGCTGTCGCGGATTTCGCCGGCGGCAAGCGCCCGCGGCCGCCGCAAGCAGGTGCTGCAAGCCGTGCGCGCCGCAGCCGACGAGCTTTCCAACACGCCGGCGATCTGCCGCAAGAGCTACGTCCATGACACCATCGTCACCGCGTTCGAGGACGGCATCCTCGAGCGCTTCGCGGCGACCATGAAGGGTTATCGCACGCAGTCGAAGCGCGAAGCGCTGCTGGCGCAGGTGGTGATGGCGGCTGCCGCGTGAGCGGCTGGACTAGTGCGGTTTCTGATTTGAATTTCAAACAACTGTCATTCCTTCAACGGCCTCATGGTTCGAGACGGCACGATGCGCCTCCTCACCATGAGGGTCTGGTTTCGCGGCACGTGTGTCGACCTCATCCTGAGGAGCGGCCGCAGGCCGCGTCTCGAAGGACGGGCCGCAACAAGACTGCTGACACCAGTTCGCATTCCCGCGACGCAGGCGCGCCCGAGCTGTGCGAAAAAGAGTCCCTCAAAGAAAATAGAGGGCGCAGGGAATGCCGGGCGCTCGGATTGCGCCCGCAGCCTCGCATGCAAAATAAAATAAGCATACGAGTGTAGTCACCACGGTCACACCGGAAACACCCGGCATTCCCCGCGCAATGGTTTTAACGGCTTATATCGCGCTCTCCCTGGTGACCGGGCTTTCTTGCCACCATCGCCCGC